>PDWI01000228.1_pt1 | contig 86018 bp, 73 predicted proteins | sample 1430891 | NCBI WGS metagenome assembly PDWI01 (sample SAMN01162508, study PRJNA174530) | Oral metagenome, whole genome shotgun sequencing project. | biome: Marine environment; feature: Marine mammal; material: Swab sample of the gingival sulcus; isolation source: swab sample of gingival sulcus... | reverse complement strand
AATATAATTCATTAAGTTGAAAGCCTCGTCAGAATTAAACCTCTGAGGAGGCTTTCTTTGTTATATAGTGTTGCACTTACAACTGGAAAATACGAAACACTTATCAAATATATTCTTCTTTAAGAAATAATTTTAAGTAGAGGAAAATTATTATCTTTGTGCGGAATGCACACTTTCCATAAATAATATAAAAAACTTAATGATATTATTTTCGGAGCTAAGTGTTTTTGAATGGTTAAAATATATAATTAAGGTATAGTAATGAAGAATTTCATAGAAGAATTGCGTTGGAGAGGTATGATACACGATATGATACCTGGAACAGAGGAACTAATGTCGAAAGAAAAAGTTTCGGCTTATCTTGGTATTGACCCTACAGCAGATTCATTACATATAGGACATCTTGTGGGCGTTATGATGCTACGCCACCTACAGTTAGCAGGACACAGACCTATTGCCCTCATCGGAGGAGCAACGGGTATGATTGGAGATCCATCAATGAAGTCAGCAGAGCGTAAGCTCCTTGATGAAGAAACGCTTCGCCATAACCAAGAAGCGATTAAGGCTCAGCTTGCTAAGTTCCTTGACTTTGATAGCGACAAAGAAAACTCTGCGGTACTTGTAAACAATTACGACTGGATGAAGGAGTTTAGCTTCCTTGAGTTCATTCGTGATATTGGTAAGCACCTAACGGTAAACTATATGATGGCAAAAGACTCTGTGAAAAAACGTCTTAGCGGTGAGAGCCGTGAAGGAATGTCTTTTACAGAATTTAGCTATCAGTTACTTCAAGGCTACGACTACCTACACTTATACCGTCATTACGGCTGTCGCTTGCAAATGGGTGGTTCTGACCAATGGGGCAACATCACGACAGGAACAGAACTTATTCGCCGTAAAGACTCTGGCGAAGCTTATGCCTTGACTTGTCCACTTATCACAAAAGCTGACGGAGGTAAGTTCGGTAAAACAGAGAGCGGTAACGTATGGCTTGACCCTGAACGCACTTCGCCTTATGCTTTCTATCAATTCTGGCTGAATGTAAGCGATGACGATGCTGTTAAGTACATCAAGATTTTCACGACTCTTGAACAACCTGTCATTGAAGAGCTTGTCAAACAACAAGAAGCTGAGCCACACTTACGTCCATTACAAAAGCGCCTTGCAGAAGAGATTACAGTAATGGTTCATAGCCGTGAAGAATATGAATCTGCTGTTGAAGCATCAAGTATTCTATTTGGACGAGGTACAAAAGAACAACTACAGAAGCTTTCTGCCAAGATGGTTGCATCAGTTTTTGAAGGAGTGCCACAATTCGAAGTAGAGCTCTCTAAACTTGAAGCAGGCGTTAAGCTTATTGACCTCTTGACAGAAGAGACATCAGTCCTTCCTTCCAAAGGAGAAATGCGTAAGCTTGTCAAAGCAAACGGTCTTAGCCTCAACAAAGAGAAAGTTGCAGATAGTGAAATGCTTATTACAAAAGAAGAACTAATTGCAGAACCTTACCTTTTGGTACAAAAAGGAAAGAAGAATTACTTCCTAATCATTGCAAAGTAATTCCCTTAGTTATCTAATTTATCACAAGAGTAGATGCATAAACTATCTATAATTATTGTCAACTACCGAGTACCTTACCTCGTAGAGCAAGCTCTTAGAGCCGTTAGGCGTGCCACAGAGCAGATTGATGCAGAGGTTTGGGTCGTAGACAATAACTCAGGAGACGACTCTATAGCTTATCTAAGAGAACGTTTCCCCGAGGTTAAGTACATTGAGAACGACTATAATGCTGGTTTCTCAAAAGCAAACAACCAAGCTATCAAGGCTTCTAATAGTGAGTATGTCCTTATGCTTAATCCCGATACTATTATCGCTGAAGATACGCTTGAGCTGTGTATTAAGCATTTTGAGGGGAACTCTAATTGTGGAGCTTTAGGCGTAAAGATGCACAATATTCACGGAGCTTTCTTAAGAGAGAGTAAGCGGGGATTTCCTTCACTTTCTCGCTCAATATTTAAGTTCCTTCGTCTGACAAGTCTCTTCCCTCGCAATAGATGGTTTTCAGGCTATTACTTTGGCAATCTATCGGAGAACGAAGTCCAGAAGATAGAAGTGCTTTCAGGTGCTTTTATGATGATGAGACAGACAACAATCCGACAAGTTGGTTTGCTTGATGAACGCTTCTTTATGTATGGCGAAGATATTGATCTATCTTTCCGAGTAATTACTTCGGGGCAAGAGTGTCATTATCTCCCAATCCCAATCATTCATTACAAAGGCGAAAGTTCTTCTTTTGATAAAGAGAAGTACAAAAAAAGCTTTTATGGAGCAATGAAGCTGTTCTATGATAAATACTATGGGGATAGAAGAGGTAAGATATCTTCAATAGTCGTTAAATGCTTTATAAACCTTCTTTCTCTTATCTCAAGAGGAAATACTAAGGGGAATGCTAAGGCTAAGAAGTCAAAGCAAGAGATTGCAAGTCCAATGATTGAAGTAAGCCTACCTCTTGAAGAAGCTAATCTTCCGAATAAAGGAGCTAATCTTTGCATTGATGCTGAAGATTACACTTACTCGGAGATCATCAATACAATCATTAAGTATCATAAGAGAAACTATACTTACCACTTCCGATATGGAAAAGATTTGATAGTCTCTCCTAAACACTAATAGTCAAAGCATAGATTAAAATTTGTGTACCTTTGTACTAAATAACAGATTCAGAAATAAATAACTCTAATATAAAGTATGGCATTACAATGTGGTATCGTCGGCTTACCTAACGTAGGGAAATCGACTCTTTTTAATTGTCTATCAAACGCTAAAGCTCAATCAGCAAACTTTCCATTCTGTACTATTGAACCAAACGTTGGAGTCATCACAGTACCAGACGAAAGGTTAAATCAATTAGCAGAAATCGTAAAGCCTCAACGCATTCTTCCAACGACAGTGGAGATTGTAGATATTGCAGGTTTGGTAAAGGGAGCAAGTAAAAATGAAGGCTTAGGAAATAAGTTCTTAGCTAACATTCGTGAAACAGATGCTATCCTACACGTACTTCGTTGCTTTGATGATGACAACATTACCCACGTTGATGGCTCTGTTGATCCTATTAGAGATAAAGAAGTTATTGATACAGAACTGCAACTTAAAGATCTTGAAACGATTGAAAATCGTCTTCAAAAAGTTGCAAAACAAGCTAAGACAGGTGGAGATAAGCTGGCAAAGCAGACTTATGATGTACTAATGAAGTACAAAGAGGCTCTTGAGCAAGGCGAAAATGCACGCTCCGTAACTTTTGACACAAAAGATGACATCAAGATTGCTCACGATCTTTACTTACTTACAAGCAAACCTGTACTTTATGTTTGTAACGTTGATGAAGCCTCTGCTGTCAGTGGTAATAAATACGTAGAGCAAGTAAGAGAAGTCGTAGCTAAAGAAGATGCTGACATCCTCGTTGTAGCAGCGAAGATTGAGAGTGAGATTGCCGAACTTGAGACTTACGAAGAAAGAGAGATGTTCCTTGGAGAAATAGGACTGGAAGAGTCTGGTGTCGCTCGTTTGATTAAAGCAGCTTACCAACTTCTTGGACTTGAGACTTACTTTACAGCAGGAGTACAAGAAGTTCGTGCTTGGACTTATCCAAAAGGAGCAAAAGCTCCTCAATGTGCTGGGGTTATTCACTCAGACTTTGAGAAAGGCTTTATCCGAGCTGAAGTAATCAAGTTTGAAGACTTCATCCACTATGGCAGTGAATCAGCGGTAAGAGAAGCTGGTAAGCTTGGCGTAGAAGGTAAAGAATATGTCGTTCAAGATGGCGATATTATGCACTTCCGCTTCAACGTCTAAAGAATTTTGATTAATATATAGATGTAATAAGATTCTTTTTATCTAAGAAAAAGCTCTTCCCTTGCCTTAGGATAATCTTTAATCCTGAAAAAGGGAAGAGTTTCTTTTATCTCAATAATGTAGGAGTTATATAGCTTAAAAGACTTTATAGATTTGAACCATTATATTATCTTGATAGTTTAATAAGAAGCACGATGGATACAGAACTATATTTCTGGGAAAAGGTTGCTGGCATCTATGAGATGCTTGACAAAACAAAGGTTTACCAACAACTCTATAAGCTTATTCGTGCTAATATAACAACTGATTTAGATGTTCTTGATGTTGGCTGTGCCAGTGGATTAATCTCAAGAGCAATCGCAGACCAAGCTAAGAAAGTTTATGCTGTAGATTACTCCAAGAAGATGATTGATAAAGCCAAGGAACAAAATACTAAGGATAATATATACTATTCGGTTCAAGACTCCACAAACTTAGAGTTTGAAAATAAAGCTTTTGATCTTGTCATCATCGCTAATGTATTGCATATAGTAAAGAACCCTGAGGATTGTTTGAGAGAAATCAAAAGGGTTTTAAAAGATAACGGCACATTAATAGCTCCTATTTATATATGGAAGAACCTATCTTTCAAAGGCAAAATATTAGGACTCCTTACAAAACTAAGAGGAATCCCAACTCCAATGAAGTGGGACTCCGAAGAATATATAAACTTCCTCAAACAAAATGGCTTCTCTTGTACAAAGCATATTATTATAGAGGCTTCTATCAATATGTGTTATGTAGAGTGTAAGTTAAGATAATTCGTTTTTAATGATATGATAGCAAAATATGATATAATCGTTGTCGGAGCAGGACACGCAGGTTGTGAGGCGGCAGCAGCGGCAGCTCGCTTAGGTTCGCAAACACTCTTGATAACCCTTGATATGAATAAAATTGCCCAAATGAGCTGTAATCCAGCTGTCGGGGGCATTGCTAAGGGACAAATCGTCAGAGAGATTGATGCTCTTGGGGGGCGTATGGGTTTGATTACGGATAAGACAGCGATACAATTCCGAATGCTTAACCGAAGCAAAGGACCTGCTATGTGGAGTCCTCGGTCTCAAAGCGACAGAATGCGTTTCATGGAGGCTTGGCGTGAAGAACTTGATGCTGAACCTAATCTTGATATCTGGCAGGATAGTGTTACTTCTTTAATCATAGAAGAAGGGGAAGCTGTCGGCGTTCGTACAGGACTTAATGTAGAGTTTCGTGCTGAAGCAATTATTTTGACTACAGGAACTTTCCTCGGAGGATTAATGCACTTCGGCGAACATCAAGTAGAAGGTGGGCGTATCTCCGAACCTGCTTCAAACGGCTTAACGGAGCAACTCAAGGCTTTAGGTATTCGTACCGACAGAATGAAAACAGGAACACCTCCACGGATTGACGGAAGAAGCTTCAAGGTAGAGGATATGGGCATTCAAGATGGCGAAATGGACTTCCATAAGTTCAGCTATATGGATACGCCTGCTCGCTCAGACTTAAAGCAAAGACCTTGCTATACGCTCTTTACCAATGAGGCTTGTCATCAAGTATTGCAGAATGCTCTTGATAAGTCCCCCCTCTACAATGGACAGATTCAAAGCATAGGTCCTCGCTATTGTCCAAGTATTGAAACGAAGATTGTTACCTTTGCTGACAAAGACAAACACCAATTATTCTTAGAGCCTGAAGGCGAAAACACGAATGAGTTTTACATCAATGGCTTCTCTTCGTCCTTACCTTTAGATGTTCAACTGGAGGCTCTTCGGCAGATTCCCGAACTAAAAGATGTCAAATTCTATCGCCCTGGTTATGCTATTGAATATGATTTCTTTGACCCAACGCAACTGAATCATACACTGGAGAGTAAAGTTGTGCCAAAGCTTTACCTTGCAGGACAAGTAAACGGCACAACAGGCTACGAAGAAGCTGCAGGTCAAGGCTTGATTGCCGGCATTAATGCACATCAGCAATGCCGAGGCTTAGAGCCTTTCACTCTTAGTCGTAGCGAAGCTTATATCGGTGTTTTGATTGACGACCTCGTAACCAAAGGCGTAGATGAACCCTACAGAATGTTTACCTCTCGTGCCGAATACCGCATTCTGCTTCGTCAAGATGATGCGGATATGCGTTTGACTCCTCGTGCTATGGAGCTTGGTTTGGCGACAGAAGAGCGTATTGCTCTCCTTGAGGAAAAGAAACGTCTTAGAGACGAACTGATTACATTCTGCGAAAACTACTCTATTAAACCCAAGTTTATCAACCCTTTCTTGGAGAGTATTGGTGTAACACCTCTAAAGCAAGGCTGTAAGCTCAAGGATCTCATCCTTCGTCCTCAGCTAAATTTTGCTTTATTAATCAATGAGATTTCAGCCTTGAAGCAATTTGTTGCATCTTTACCAGAGAGCAGACGAGAGGAAATCCTTGAATGTGCAGAGATATTACTTAAATATAGTGGTTATATCGCTCGTGAGCAGGAGCAGGCAGAGAAGCTCAACCGCTTGGAATACGTCAAGATACCTGAACATATTGTTTATGAAGAACAGAAGTCTATCTCAACAGAAGGTCGTCAGAAGTTAGCTAAGATTCGCCCTAAGACAATTGGACAAGCCTCTCGTATTCCAGGGATTTCTCCGCACGATATTTCGGTCTTACTCGTTCTTTCTGGTAGATAATAGCACCAAGAACAGACAAAATGCTCTTGCATTTTACAACAACTACATTTATTCTAATTGAATCGTAAAGCTTGATGACACAAACACAAGACATCAATCAACAAAGAAAAGGGCAGACAAAATCAATGTATGCCCTTATTCTTGGTTTGGCTCTACCCAATATTATTTCTAATATAAGCGTACCATTGCTCTCAATGGCAGATACAGCTATTGCTGGGCGTTTGGGGACAGTAACAGCTCTTGGGGCTGTAGGTATTGCCTCCATCGTCGTAAGCTTTACCTTTTGGCTTTGGGGTTTCCTCAGAATGGCAACGACAGGTTTCACGGCTCAGGCCTTCGGTCGTGGCGACAAACGAGCTATTTGTCGGCAGTTCTGCGTTGGCACTTCTATTGCTTTGCTTGGAGGTTTTTCACTTCTACTCCTACGTCCGTGGCTCTATGGCTTGGCTGATCTTCTTAGTCAAGGGGCAGAGACGCTCACACCAGAAGCCATTGATTACCTAAAGATCGCCTATATCGGAGCTCCAGCAGCCTTATTGCTTTACGTCTATAACGGTTGGTTCGTAGGCTTGCAGAATACCGTTGTACCAATGTTTACAACGATTATTAGCAATGTCTTAAATATCGCTTTATCTATCCTCTTTGCGTGGAAAATGGATATGGGCGTAAAGGGGATTGCCTTGGGAACGGTCGTAGCCCAATACCTAACAGTTCTGATGTTGCTATTGGTGGTACTGTTTCGCTACAGAACTTACTTTGAAGACTTCCATATTCGAGACTTCTTCTCTATCGGCGAAGTCTTTACCTATATCCAAGTTGGCAAATACTTACTTATCCGTACAATGATGATGGGAGCTGTCTCGCTTTACTTCGTACGTGCTGGGAGTAGCTTCGGAGCAATTACGGTTTCGGCTAATACCCTACTGATGCAACTCTTCACAGCCTGCTCTTACTTTATGGACGGCTTTGCTTTTGCTGGAGAAGCTTTGACAGGGCGATTTATCGGCGAGCGTGCGTGGAGCAAACTGCAAGAAATGCTTAAGAAACTCTTCCTCATTGGTTTTATCCTAAGCCCTCTCATCTCTTTTGTCTATTGGCTTTGGGCAGACGAAATACTTTGGCTACTAAGCGATAAGTTTGAAGTCCTTAGTCACGCTCTTGAGCATAGCATTTGGATTATTCTTATTCCGATTGTCTCTTTTGCTTCCTTCCTTTGGGACGGGGTCTTTGTGGGAGCAACCAAGAGTAAACCAATGAGCCTTGCCGTACTAAGTGGTTGTTTATCCTTCTTCGTCATTTATTTTTCTCTGCGAGGACTCATAGGCGAAGATGCCCTTTGGCTGGCCTTCCTTTCTTATTTGGGAGTTCGCTCCCTTCTATCTTATTTTTGGGGTAAACGAATGATTCAAGCTTTAGTTCAATAAGACTTTACAAAAACAACATTTACACAGAAGCAAATAATATAACTGATTATGATACGTCAATGTGCTATTCTTTTTGGCTGTCTTGCCTTGGGCGAATTAGTCGTTTATCTGACGCAGGTACCTCTACCGTCAAGTATTATCGGAATGCTCATACTAACCTTACTCCTTAAGTTAGGTTGGGTTAAGCTCGAATGGATTAGAGGCTTGTCTGATTTCCTCGTTGCAAATATCGGACTATTCTTTGTTCCCCCAGGGGTAGCTCTAATGCTTTATTTCAATTTGATTAAAGAAGAGCTTTTTCCAATCCTTGGAGCAACAATCCTCAGTACGCTCATCGTCCTTGTCGTAACGGGTTGGGTGCATCAATTTGTCAATAAGAAAACTAATAAAGAAAACTAAGCAATGTCTTTTTTATCTAATCAATACTTCCTCTTAGCTTTGACTTTTGCTGTTTTTTATGGAGCTAAGGCATTACAAAAGGAATTAAAGAGTGTTTTGCTCAATCCAATCTTGCTTACGATTGTGCTACTGATTACCTTCCTCAAGGTTTTTGAGATACCTTATGAAAGCTATCAAGAAGGGGGTAAAATGCTTGAGTTTTGGCTTAAACCAACGGTTGTTGCTCTTGCGATTCCCCTCTACCTTCAGTTAGAAGCCATCAAAAAGGATTTATTACCAATTCTACTTTCTCAGCTTGCTGGCTGTCTCATTGGCATATTTTCGGTTGTTTGGATTGCCCAACTACTTGGAGCTTCTAAGCCTGTGATCTTATCTTTGGCTTCTAAAAGCGTCACAACTCCAATCGCAATGGAAATCACCAAAGCTGTAGGAGGAATCCCCTCACTAACGGCAGTTATTGTCATTATTGTAGGCTTATTTGGAGCTGTTTTTGGCTTCAAAACAATGACTATGGTACGTGTACACAACCCCTATGCACAAGGCTTATCTATGGGGACTGCTTCCCACGCTATTGGCACGGCGGCATCAATGGAGGTGAGTAATCTCCACGGAGCCTATGCCAGCTTAGGACTAACACTCAACGGACTTTTCACAGCCCTACTCACGCCAACTATCCTTAGCCTAATGGGGATTTCTTAGTGTTCCGATTTGTGATATTGGGATAAGTTCAAAAAGTGATTGGGAAAAGTCAAAAAAGTTTTCCCGATAATTCAAAAAAATGTTCCCAAAAACTCAAATGAGTTTTTGGGAACATTTTTTACGCTTAAAACAAAGACTTATATCCTCTTGATAGACAAGTACTTGAGGAATCCCCCTGCGGGAGTTCTGATTTGTGGTATTTTGACTAATTAAGAGTTAAGAATTTAGACTTAAAAGTTGGGGCGGAGATAGGCTTGCTTATTTTCAAAAATAAGGGAAATAACGTATATTTGTAATGCATTAAATAAAAGTAAATTATATTTAGATATGATAATGTCAATGACAGGTGCTGGTAAAGCAAGTGTACAGCACCAAAGCAAAAATATAAGTGTCTTCATCAAGACCTTAAACAGTAAGCAAATAGATATATCAGTTCGCTCAGCACAAGCCTATAGAGAACGTGAAATAGAAGTTCGTAGTATGGTCAGCGAAGCTCTACATAGAGGTAAAGTAGAAGTTAGTATCAGCGTTGAAGATAGCAATACAGCACTATCAGGCGTTCAAAAACTCAATACACAAGCCATTATATTCTACCAAAATGAATTAAAAAGGCTTGAAAGTGAAGCCTCTATTAAGCTTGAGATATCGGACGAAGCTTTACTTCGTTTGCCATCAGTACTTCAACCAGTAGAAGCTCAAATAAATGAATTAGACGAAGCAGAATGGCAAGCAGTCCGCCAAGCTATTACTCTGGCTCTTGATGAGGTCGTAGCTTTCCGTAAACAAGAGGGGGAAATGCTTCATAATGTTTGTCGCAAGAGAATTGAAAACATCTCAACTCTTCTGCAAGAAATTAACCAAGCAGAAAGCGAGCGTATCCCTGCGATTAGACAACGTTTGGAAGATGCTCTGGAAAAGCTAAACCCTGATGCTATTGACCGTGGTCGCTTGGAACAAGAGCTTATCTTCTACATTGAAAAACTTGACATCAATGAAGAAAAAGATCGCCTTGCTCATCATCTAAATTATTATTTAGACGTATTGGGGCAAGATGGGGCTCAAGGCAAAACCCTTGGCTTTATCGCTCAAGAAATCGGACGAGAAATCAATACGCTTGGCTCTAAGAGCAACAATGCAGAGATGCAACAAATCGTCGTGAAGATGAAAGATGAGCTTGAGCAAATCAAAGAGCAATCATTGAATATATTATAAAAGCTAAGGAAATAATGAAACAAATTATTCCAAATGTGAGCAATGAGACGGACAAGCTTGAAGTCGTTGTTCTGGGTCTGCCTGATAGCTTAGGAGGTGTCCCTCAGCTCTCTGAAACTTATGATGCTAAGAGCTACGAAGCCATCAGCAAGGGGATTTTCCCAAGTGAGCAGGACGTCATCAATGAGATGAATGCTTTGCACCAGACTTTGCTTAATAATGATGTTAAGGTATTACGTCCTAACTTGCTACAAGACTACAATCAAGTCTTCGCTCGTGATGTTGCCTTTACGATTGATGATACACTCTTCGTTGCCAATCTGATACCCGATAGGGCAAAAGAAACGAATGCAATGCAAGACATCTTTGATTTGATTGCACCGCAACACATTGAGCAAGTACCAGACAAGGTGCATACCGAAGGGGGCGACGTTATCCTATACGATGATATGCTCTTCATTGGCTGTTACCTCAAGCCTGACTACCCTACTTTCAAAACGGCTCGAACGAATCAGTATGCCATTGATTATTTTAAGGAACGTTTTCCTAATAAAACAATCATTCCATTACAGCTACGCAAACACGATCAAGACCCACGTCAGTCGGTACTACACTTAGATTGTGCTTTCCAACCTGTAGGTAAGGGTAAGGCTCTTATTTACAGAGAAGGCTTCTTAGATGGGCAAGAACTTGGTCTTGTTGATGAGATTTTCGGCTCAGACAACCTTTTTGCTGTAACAGCCGAAGAAGCCTATTATATGAATACAAACATTGTATCACTCTCACCAAATAAGTTGATTAGTGATAAAAGTTTTGTTCGCTTAAATCAACATCTCAGACAGAACTGGGATATTGCTGTTGATGAAGTGCCTTATCAAGAGATTTCTAAGATGGGAGGTTTGCTTCGTTGCTCAACAATGCCTTTAGTTCGTTCAGCAAAATAACAATGGCAAAAGTAAAAATTCAATACGCTTGCTCGGAATGTGGTGCTAACTATCCGAAATGGCAGGGACAGTGCCATAGCTGTGGCGAGTGGAATACCATTGAAGAAGAGCTAAGCACTCCAAAAACAACAAAGGGCAATAGCACCGCTATTGCTCTTTCTTTGGAGCAAGACAGCAACAAGCCTCTAAAGCTCTCTGAAATTAAGAAGACACAGCAAGAACGCCTTGATATGGGCGATAGCGAACTTAACCGAGTCCTTGGAGGAGGTTTGGTCGCTGGTGCTTTTGTTTTGCTTGGGGGAGAACCTGGGATTGGTAAGAGTACGCTTGTGCTACAAACCGTCCTTCGCTCGTCTTACAAAACGCTCTACATCTCTGGGGAAGAAAGCTATAATCAGATTAAGATGCGTGCTGATCGTTTAGGCACAATGCACGATAATTGCTTTATCTATACCGAGACGAACTTAGAACGCATTCTACACACTTCGGTAAATATAGAGCCTGAACTACTTGTCATTGACTCTATTCAGACAATACAAACAGAGACTTCCGAGAGTAGTTCAGGAAGTATTGTACAGATTAGAGAGTGTGCCAACCTTTTGCTTAAATATAGCAAGACCTCTGGCGTACCTGTCATTCTTATTGGACATATCAACAAAGAAGGAAGCATTGCAGGACCTAAGATTTTGGAGCATACAGTTGATGTTGTGCTTCAGTTTGACGGCGATAAGCACTATCTCTATCGTATCCTAAGAGCTCAAAAGAACCGATTCGGAAGCACGCACGAACTTGGTATCTACGAAATGCAAGGCGATGGCTTGAGAGCTGTAGAGAATCCTTCCGAGCATTTAATTAGCAAGGAGCGTTCTAACCTAAGTGGCATTGCAATCGCTGTAGCAATGGAAGGAGCAAGACCTTTTCTTATTGAGACGCAGGCTCTTGTTAGCTCCGCTGTCTATGCTACTCCTCAACGCTCTGCAACGGGCTATGATACCAAACGAATGAATATGCTCTTAGCCGTTCTTGAAAAGCGAGCTGGCTTTAAGCTTATTCAGAAAGACGTATTCCTCAACATTGCAGGAGGTATTAAGATTGCCGACCCTGCGACAGACTTAGCCATCATCTCATCAGTACTATCTTCAAGCTTAGATATTGCAATCCCTGAAGGCGTTTGTCTCACAGGAGAAGTCGGGCTATCGGGCGAAGTTCGTCCTATTAGCCGTATCGAACAGCGTATCATAGAAGCTGAACGTATTGGTTTCAGAGCAATCATCATACCACAAGACAATATGGGAGCTTTATCAGAGAACCCTAAAAGAAGCATTCGTGTCGTTGGTGTGAGGACTGTAGAGGAAGCTTTCCGAATGCTATTCAAGAAGAAAAACACATAACAACAAAGCCAAATGCAAAGAGTCGAACTAAGACTAAGCCCTAAGTATGCAATGACAGACGCTCTTCTACGTCAAGAAATAGCCAAGCAATTAGGCATAAAAATAGAAGATATTAATTCAGCACAAGTTCGCCGTCAAACGATTGATGCACGACAGAGAAAAGTCTTTGTTAATCTTGCCGTTGATGTCTTCTTAAAAGGAGAAAGTCCTATCCAAGATGACTTCTCCGATATTATCTATCCTAATGTCGCTAATAAAAAGAAAGTCATTGTCGTTGGTGCTGGTCCTTGTGGACTTTTCGCCTCTTTGCGTCTAATTGAGTTAGGGCTTTGCCCTATTCTCTTAGAGCGAGGTGCTGATGTCTTGAAGAGAAGACGTGATATTGCTGAACTTGAAAAGCTTGGCGTTGTCAATCCGGAGAGTAACTACAGCTATGGCGAAGGTGGTGCTGGAGCTTTCTCTGACGGCAAACTCTATACAAGGAGCAAAAAGCGTGGTAGTGTAGAGCGTATCCTTCGGATTTTCTGCAAGTTTGGTGCAGACCCTAAGATACTTGTTGATGCCCACCCACATATTGGGACTGACAAGCTTCCGATGATTATCAAAGCAATGCGTGAGCAAATTATTGCCTCAGGTGGAGAAGTGCATTTCAATACTCGTGTAGATGAACTTATTTTAGAGGGCGAAACAGTTCTCGGAGCTAAGTGTCAAAATGGACAAACATTTATGGGAGCCGTTATTCTTGCCACTGGACACTCCGCCCGTGACATATATCGTTATTTATACAACGCTGGTATTGAGATTGAATCGAAAGATATCGCTGTTGGCGTTCGTCTTGAACATCCCCAAAAGCTCATTGACCAAATACGTTATCACTCAAAAGAAGGGCGAGGCAAATACCTTCCTCCTGCCGAATATGTCTATAAGACGCAGGCTGACGGACGAGGCGTTTATAGCTTCTGTATGTGTCCTGGGGGCTTTGTTGTGCCAGCTTCTACAGACAAAGAGCAATGTGTCGTCAATGGAATGTCGCCTGCTAATCGTGGCTCAAAATGGGCAAACTCAGGTATGGTCGTAGAGCTAAGAGCCGAGGACTTAAAAGATAAGTCTGTAGGCTTTGAAATAGAAGATGTAGATTCTCCTTTAGCTCTAATGGAGTGGTGCGAAGCTTACGAAAGAGCAAGCTTTGAAGCAGCGAATAGTACTTTACAAGCTCCTGCACAAAGGCTAACAGACTTCCTAAATAACAAAACGTCCTCTAATCTTCCCAACTCATCTTATAGGCTTGGTTTGACAGCAGGACGAATGCAAGACTTTATGCCAGAGTTTATTCACAAACGTTTGGCGTTTGGCTTCAGGGCTTTTGAGCGAATGAGCAAAGGCTTCATTACAGAAGAAGCCCAACTTATCGGAGTAGAAAGCCGAACGTCCTCGCCTGTTCGTATCCCTCGTTATTACAAAGGCGAAAACGTTTACCAACATATCCGAATCAAAGGCTTATACCCTGCAGGAGAAGGAGCTGGCTATGCTGGAGGAATAGTCTCGGCTGCTATTGACGGAGAAAATGTTGCCCAAGCTCTTGCCGAACAAATAAAATCATAATAGAAACTAAAATCCGAATGTTCTTAAATAAATCACATAATAAGTTTATCTACTTTATTTTAGTTGTAATCTTATTATCAAACACTTTTTGTCTTCAAGCACAAAGCTACGCTCCTTATCTATTTAAGGGGACTAAACGTACTCAAATGAAAGCTTGGGTTGATAGCGTCTACCAATCATTAAATGATCAAGAACGATTAGCTCAGATGATAATGCCGATTGTCTTTCCTTCAAAAAACAGGGATAAGATTAAGAAGCAGGTAGAACTAATCAAACAGTACCATTGGGGAGGGATTCTCTATCAAAAGGGGCTTCTGGCTGAACAGCTAAGAATGAACAATAAGCTACAGCAAGCCTCTAAGACTCCATTACTAATATCCCTTGATGGCGAATGGGGTTTATATATGAGACTTAAAGATGCACCCCGTTTTCCTCGGAACTTAGGCTTAGGAATGCACGGAGATAAACAACTCATTTATAATTATGCACGAGAAGTTGCACGAGAATGTCGCCTAATGGGCATACATATCAATTTTGCTCCTGACGTTGATGTAAACATTAATCCTCGCAACCCTGTCATTGGCACTCGTAGTTTTGGCGATAATCCTCAATTAGTTAGTGATTGTGCTTTGGCTTATGCTCAAGGCTTGGAAGATGGAGGGGTCTTATCTGTTGCAAAGCATTTTCCCGGACACGGCGACACAAATCAAGACTCACACAAAACGCTACCCTCTATTACAGCAAGCAAAGAACGTATAAACAAAGTTGAGCTTCGTCCTTTTAAGAATTATATCAATGACGGTTTTGGTGGTGTAATGACAGCTCATCTAAACATACCTGCTTACGAAAAGGATAATATACCTTCATCACTGAGCTATAATATCTGCACAGAGCTTTTGCAAAAGCGACTTGACTTCAAAGGCTTAATCTTCACTGATGGCTTAGAAATGCAAGGCGTTTTGGCAAATGGCTCTAAGGGAATTGGTATCAAAGCGATCTTAGCTGGGAATGATATACTGCTGGGTCCTAAAAAACCTAAAGAAACACTCCAAGCATTGACCCAAGCTTTACAAAATGGCTTATTACCTCAAAAGCTTATAGAAGAGAAAGTAAAGAAAATACTTGCCTACAAATGGCGATTAATCATTGCACAAAAAGATCTACGCTCTGATGAAGCTAATATCAAAAAAGCAATTTGGACAGATGCCACAAAACGCTTACAAAAAGAGCTTTGGCAGAAGTCAATCCAAGTAGTCAAAGAAGACAAACATCTTTGGCACGACTTAGAACAAGGCAAGATTAAACATATCGCTGTTATTGAAGTTGGCAAACGTTATGCTCGTTCGTCCTATATGCCAAAGAAAGCTTTGGGCAATGCCACGATTACTTACCTCAAATGGTCAAGATTAGGGCGTAATAAGGTAAAAGCTCTCAAGAAATATAATCTGTTATTATTAAACGTCTTTAGCAAAAACAAGCTTGCAATACGATCAATCAACATACTTGCTAAATATCATAAGTTAATAGTAAGCTACTATCACTCCCCTTTTCAGCTAAACCTCAAAAAAGTCAAAGCAAGTAAAGCCAATACTATCCTACTTGCTATTCAAGGGACAAGAGAAGCCCAAGCAGAAGTCCTTCGTTTGCTGACAAAAGAAAGAGAGATCAATATCCTCAAACATAAGTCTCAAGACGAAGATGATGACGATCCAACAGCTAATATGAGCCGAGAAGCTCAGGATACAAAAGAGGCTTTAGCTCCTTCTTCAAAACTAAGCATTTTGGATAGCTTAGTACAAGATGGGCTTGATAGAGGTGCTTTTCCAAGCTGTCAGCTCTTCGTTGCTCAAAAAGGCAAGACTTTATACAGCAAAGCCTATGGTAGCTATACAGGCTCTACGAAAGATGGATTAGTAGATAAAAGCTCTATCTACGATCTTGCTTCTATTACAAAAGCCTTAGCTACAACCCCTGCTGTAATGCTACTTATTGATAGGAAGAAACTAAATATCTACAAACGATTAGACCATTATCTCCCTAAGTTTAGAGGGACACAAGTAGGACGTGTAAGGATAAAAGAATTACTCTTTCACGAGGCAGGACTGCCTGCAGGCTTGCCTTTTTATGTAGGTTTATTCAAACCAAACTCTCCTGTTAGTTTTTGGGGCAAACTACTCAAAAATTGGGACAAAACAAATGAGCCTTCTCTTTTTGACAGCAAGTATATTGCTCATCGTTTTACAGACAAATGCAGTAAGTCTTTTGCACGCAATATCTATATTGATCCTAACTTTAAGGACGTAATGCTCAAAGCTATTGCAAATACTAAACTCAGACGAAGAGGACATTACCGCTATAGCGACCTCAGTTTTGTACTCTTACAACAAGTAGTAGAGCGTGTCTCAGGAGAAAGTTTAGATATTTTCTTGCAAAAAAACATCTATGAACCAATTGGAGCTAAAGTTTATTTCACCCCATTAGAGCGAGGAATCCCTATAAATAAGATTGTACCAAGTCAGTATGATAGCCTATTACGCAAACAAATAGTACGAGGAACTGTAGATGACGAGACTGCTGCTTGCTTAGGCGGTGTATCTGGAAATGCTGGACTCTTTGCCTCTGCTGAAGAACTATCCAAAGTATGCCAGTTACTCCTTAACGAAGGTCGTTGGGGAAATAAACAAATCCTGTCCAAGAAGGTTATTAATCAATTCTGCCAAACCAAGAGCCGAAAGTCTCATCGTTCACTAGGCTTTGATGCCCCTCGGCCTCGGGTTCACAATACAGCAGAGAGTATGTCTGCTAATAGCATTGGGCACTTGGGCTTTACAGGGACATCATTTTGGATAGATAGAGATCGAGATTTAATCTATATTTTCCTATCTAATAGGACTTTTCCCTCAAGAAAAAACAAACTCCTAATCAAAGAAAATTATCGTCCTCGCCTACTTCAGATGGTTTACAATCAACTTGATAATTGTAATTAAATAAGGAGAACCCTAACACAATAATATGTAAACAGGCTGTGGCAAATTGCCACAGCCTGTTTACATATTATCATTATAGTTAAAGGATATTCCTCTATAGCTAAAGCCTGTTGGAGACCTATCATTATTCAACTACCTTTGTTTACAGATAAAGCAAGACAAACTTGCAAACATTAAATAACAATATAACATATAAAAAAATGAACGTATTAAACATTACAGGGCTTAAAGCCGAAAACTTAAACGAAGTTGTTAAAGGATTAGAATTACTACTTGCGAACCTACAAGTACACTACACAAATTTGAGGGGATATCACTGGCACGTCAAGGGCAAAGATTTCGCCATCCTTCACGAACGCTTTGAAAAAATGTACGATGATGTCGCTGATAAAATTGACGAAATAGCAGAGCGTTTGCTTCAACTTAACGTACAACCAGAGAACCGCTACAGCGTTATCTTGACTAAGAGCGAAATCAAAGAGACAACAGGTCTTACAAGTCCTGAGGCAATCCTACCAGAGATTGTTGATAGCTATACGAAGCTCATCGCCCTTGAACGCTCTATCATAGAGCAAGCTGGAGCTGTCAATGACGAAACGACTGTAGCTATTATGTCTGATTTCCTTGTCGGTCAAGAAAAAGATGCTTGGTTCTTAGCGTCAATGCTTAGCTAAAAACAAGTTACCTTATTTATAACACTTAGAACATATAGGCTGTGGCAAATTGCCACAGCCTATATGTGTTTTGTAGATACCCTGAAAAGCTTTTATTTTGCTTGCGAACAAATTATAGTTTATTCGGGAACGAACTACAATTCGTTCGGGAACAAACTTGAGTTTTTTCCCGAATAAACTCTACTCTTACATCAAAGCTTTTCAAAATACTCTAAGAATTAATTATAGCGTTGTAGAATGCTATCAAAACGATGTTGCCCCTCTTCTTTACTTTTGATTCCCCCATAAAATGGGCATTCATTCTTAATTATTAAAGCTTATTAACAAAAAAAACAAGCGAAAAGTTGAGAGGTTTATCAGATTTTTGTATCTTAGCGAAAGAATGTAATTAGACTAAGTTCTCAAGCCCTCTTATTACAATATAATAGAGGATATATTTGAGCGTAGTCGCTTTATAATTTTAATACAGTAAGCTAATGATTAGATTAACTGAAAATGATCCGTGGCTAAAGCCATACGAAGCTCGTATTCAAAAAAGAATGGAGTTTACACGAATTAGAGAAAAAGCAATAACTCAAGGAGGTGAAATTAGCCTTTCCGAGTTTGCTGGAGGACATCACTATTATGGATTACATCGAGATAACGATCAGTCTTGGGTTATTCGAGAATTACTCCCTGGAGCAGATAAAGTTTACCTAATTGGCTCTTTTAATGATTGGCAAAGTCGTGGGGTCTATCGCTTAAAACGTATTGATGATTATGGCGACTGGGAGCTTCGTTTAGCACCAAATGCTCTTAAACACGGAGATCATTATCGTTTATTTGTTGTATGGGCCGATGGCAGTGGAGAACGCCTACCTGCTTGGTCTCGACGAGTAGTACAAGATGCAGAAACAGGTATTTTTTCTGCACAAGTTTGGGAACCCGATGAGGCATTCCAATTCAAACACCCCACACCAAGCTTTGACAAAAACGAAAAGTTACTTATCTATGAAGCTCATATCGGAATGTCGTCCGAAGAAGGAAAAGTCAATAGTTATAAAGACTTCCGCCTTAATGTCCTGCCACGTATTGCACGCTTAGGCTACAATGCCATTCAGTTAATGGCGATTCAAGAGCACCCTTATTATGGCTCGTTTGGCTATCACGTTTCAAACTTCTTTGCACCTTCAAGTCGCTTTGGCACTCCAGAAGAGCTCAAGGAGCTTATTGACGAAGCCCATAACTTAGGACTAAGAGTCATTATGGACTTGGTACATAGTCACGCTGTCAAGAATGAGGTGGAAGGTTTGGCTAAGTACGATGGCACTCGCTCTTTATTCTTCCACGAAGGACATAGAGGAGAGCATCCTCAATGGGATTCATTATGCTTTGACTATGGACGACGCAATGTTATGCAATTCCTATTATCAAATTGTCGCTATTGGTTAGAAGAGTTTAACTTTGATGGCTTCCGTTTTGATGGCGTATCAAGTATGCTCTATTTCAATCACGGTATTGGCACAAGCTTTACATCGTATGCTGACTATTTCAATGGGCATCAAGATGCTGATGCTATGGTATATCTTACCTTAGCCAATAAGCTGATCCATTCTATTAATCCTAATGCTGTAACAATTGCAGAAGAAGTCAGCGGTATGCCCGGTCTTGCTCTTGACATAGAAGAAGGTGGTTTTGGATTTGACTATCGCTTGGCAATGAACATTCCAGACTACTGGATCAAGTTAATAAAAGAGAAAAGTGACGAAGATTGGAACGTTGGAGAGATTTGGTATGAACTAACCAATAGACGTCAAGAAGAACAAACAATTAGCTACGCAGAGTCTCACGACCAAGCTCTTGTTGGAGATAAAACGCTTATCTTCCGTTTAGCAGATGCTAATATGTATTGGCATATGGCTCGTCAAGATAGAAATCTTGAGATTGATCGAGCAATCGCTCTACATAAAATGATTCGCCTTGCAACGGCTTCTACAATGAGTGGAGGATATCTTACATTTATGGGCAATGAGTTTGGACACCCAGAATGGATTGACTTCCCCCGAGAAAATAATGCTTGGTCGTACCACTATGCTCGCCGTCAATGGAGCTTAGCTGATAGAGAAGACCTTCTTTATTCTGATTTGCAGAGATTTGATCAAGCAATGGTTAAGCTCATCGGCGAACAAAAGGACTTTATGTCGCAAGAGCTTAAAGAGTACTGGTCTCATAAAGAAGACCAAGTCTTAGCCTATGGACGAGGCGATTTAATCTTTATCTACAATTTCTCACCAAAGAATTCATACTCCGACTATACAATCAACCTGCCAAAAGGAAAATATAAAGTTCTTTTAGACAGCGATGAAGAGCGTTTTGGAGGTTATGGACTCAATGACATCTCTGTAGAACATCATACAGCAAAAACTTGTATAGATAAAGAAGATGTTTATTGTCCTATTAAACTTTATTTACCTCTCCGAACAGCATTAGTTTTGCAGAGGATAGATTAAAAGTAAGTTTTTATGCTTATTTTTGTAGCCAATCATTAAAGATAAGGACGTTGTGAAGCAGTATTTAGACCTATTAAGACATATCAAAGAAAACGGAACTCAAAAAGGAGATAGAACCGGAACAGGGACTATCAGTACTTTTGGTTATCAAATGCGTTTCGATCTATCAGAGGGGTTCCCTCTCCTAACGACAAAGAAACTACATACCAAGAGTATTATTTATGAGCTACTTTGGTTTCTTAGAGGAGATACAAATATTGCTTACTTACAGGAGCATAATGTTCGTATTTGGAATGAATGGGCTGACGAAAATGGCGACTTAGGACCTGTTTATGGTAAGCAGTGGCGAGCCTGGGACGACTACAAAGGAGGCGTTGTTGATCAAATTGAATGGATTATCAACGAGATTAAGACTAATCCTAATAGTCGCCGTATGGTTGTCTCTGCGTGGAATGTAGCCCAACTTGATGAGATGGCTCTTGCCCCTTGTCATTGCTTGATGCAGTTCAACGTTGCCGATAATAAGCTTAACTTACAGCTCTACCAACGCAGTGCTGATGTCTTCTTGGGTGTTCCATTCAATATAGCATCTTATGCTTTGTTGCTACATATCATTGCTCAGATCACAGGACTTGAGGTTGGAGAGTTTGTACACTCTTTTGGAGATGTACATATCTACCTCAATCATCTTGAGCAAGTTAATGAACAACTCTCAAGAGAACCAAGAGCATTCCCCAAGCTTCGTATTAACCCCAAACTAAAAAGTTTAGAAGAGCTTTGTTTTGAGGACTTTGAGATTGTGGACTACAATCCGCTACCTCACATTGCAGGGAAAGTCTCTGTTTAGAAAGTTAATTTAACTTTAGTTTAAGTCAATATGAAGAACTTATCTATCATCGTAGCAATATCCAAAGATTATGCCATCGGAGCAAACAATGACCTCTTATGGCATATTCCCTCGGATCTAAAACGATTCAAAGCTCTCACGACAGGACATACGATTCTTATGGGTAGGAAAACCTTTGAATCCTTACCCAAGGGAGCTTTACCGAATAGACGAAACGTTGTTGTTAGTCGTTCGGTAGATATGATACAGGGGGCAGAGGTTTTCCATAGTATTGAAGAAGCTCTCTCTCAGACTAAAAATGAGCAAGAGGTCTTCGTCATTGGAGGTGGAGAAATCTATACTAAGCTTCTGACACAAGTCAATAAGATGTATCTGACGGTTGTTGAAGGAGAGTATCCAGAGGCTACTGTCTTTTTCCCAAAATTTGATTGGGCTGATTGGCTTGTAGAAAAAGAAGAAAAAGTATCTGCTGATGAGATAAAAAATACGCCAGCTTATACTTACTATATATTAAAACGAAAAGAAGAAATTTAGTGCTAACTAAATAAAGGATTAGAATCAATGCAAAAACCAACAATCCCTAAAGGAATGAGGGACTTTGATCCAATTGAATTGGCTCGAAGAAATTATATTTTTGATACAATAAAAGAGGTTTATCACAGCTATGGCTTTCAGCAAATTGAGACGCCTACTATGGAAAACCTCAGTACTTTGCTTGGCAAATATGGAGATGAAGGAGATAAGCTTTTATTCAAGGTTCTCAATTCAGGGAATTACCTCAAGAGCGTTGAGGCTCAAGAACTTTCAGAGCCTAATCTAAACACTTTATCTACTAAGCTCTGTGAAAAAGGATTACGTTATGACCTAACTGTCCCCTTTGCTCGCTATGTAGTAATGCACAGAAATGAACTAACCTTTCCTTTCAAACGCTTCCAGATTCAACCTGTGTGGCGTGCCGACAGACCTCAAAAAGGTCGTTATAGAGAGTTTTACCAATGCGATGCCGACGTAATTGGCTCAACATCTCTACTTAACGAGGTTGAGCTATTACAAATTATCAATGATGTATTTAGCCGATTAGGAATACAAACAGATATTCTACTAAATAATAGAAAAATCCTATCAGGCATTGCAGAGGTTCTTGGACAAGAAGAGCGTCTCATTGATATAACTGTTGCTATTGATAAGTTAGACAAAATTGGCTTAGATAAGGTTAAGTTAGAACTTGTTGAGAAAGGCTTCCCTCAAGAAAATGTAGAGCGTTTAGAGCCTATCCTAATGCTTGACGGAACAAATGAAGAAAAGCTTGATAAACTTTCTTCAATCTTAGCAGACTCAGAACAAGGACTCAAAGGTATAGAAGAACTAAGATATATCCTCAATCGTCTCCAAGGCATTGAGATGACAAGTGCTGTAAAGATAGATCTTAGCTTGGCTCGTGGTTTATCATATTACACAGGTGCAATCCTTGAAGTTAAAGCTCGTGATGTAGCTATTGGTAGCATTTCTGGAGGTGGACGTTATGACGACTTAACAGGTATCTTTGGATTAAAGGATATGAGTGGTGTTGGGATTTCTTTTGGAGCAGATCGTATTTATGACGTTATGATGAGCTTGGATCTCTTCCCAGCAAACTTCTCTAAAATAGGTGCTGAAGTTCTATTTGTTAATTTTGGAGATGAAAGTAATGATATACTTCTACCTCTAATCTCTAATATGAGAAAAGAAAATATTAGAATAGAACTATATCCAGACCAAGCTAAGATGAAGAAACAACTGTCTTATGCCAACAATCATAATATCCCTTACGTAGTATTGCTCGGAGACGATGAGCGAGAGCAAGGTGTCGTAACCGTTAAGGATATGAAATTGGGAACACAAGAGACAATCAAACAAGAGTTTGTTTTAGATTATTTTATAAATAAAAGAACTGAGCTTGCTCAATCTCTTTAATTTATCAATTAAATGGGTGAAAATATAGATTATAAAGACGGAGTATATCCATTATTAGATACAATAGATTCTCCCAATGATCTAAAAAAACTTCGAGAAGAGCAATTACCAGCTCTTTGTCAAGAGTTAAGACAATATCTGCTTAATGCTCTTTCTGTCAATCCTGGACACTTAGGTTCTAACTTAGGTGTAGTGGAGGCTACTGTAGCAATGCATTATGTCTATGATAGTCCTACAGACCAAATTGTTTGGGATGTAGGACATCAAGCTTATATCCACAAACTTCTGACAGGTCGAAGAAAAGATTTTGATACATTACGCAAATGGAATGGCTTATCAGGGTTTCCATCACCAACAGAAAGCGAACACGATATCTTCATCGCAGGTCACGCCTCTAATTCAATTTCAGCTGCTTTAGGTTTGGCTGTAGCCAATGAAGCACAATCTAACAATAAAAAAGTAATTGCTTTTATTGGAGATGGGGCTTTAACTGGAGGCTTAGCTTTTGAAGGGCTAAATAATGCTTCTTCTAACCCAAATGATCTATTGATTATATTGAATGATAATAATATGTCAATAGATAAAAATGTTGGGGGCTTGAACAAGTATATGGTTGACTTATTAACAAATAGCACCTACAATACTGTAAGACGAGACATCTATAAAGGCTTGCGTAAGCTAAAGATATTCAACGATAAGCAACGAGATAGCCTACAAACGCTAAACAACAAGCTAAAAAGCTTTGTTTCAGGATATAATAATATATTTGATAGTTTTAGCATTCGTTACTTTGGGCCAGTTGATGGCAATGATGTCTTACGAATGGTTCAAGTGCTAAAAGAGCTTAAACGAATCAAAGGCCCTCGCCTCTTACATATTAGTACTGTCAAAGGGAAAGGTTATATTCACGCAGAAGAAGAGCCTACAATTTGGCACGCTCCGGGGAAATTTGATCCAAATACTGGAGAACGAATTGTCAAGAAGGTTCAAAATGAGCCCCCCAAATTTCAAGAAGTATTTGGTAAAACTCTTGTAGAACTTGCGGAATTAGATGAGCGTATTGTGGGCGTAACCCCTGCAATGCCTACTGGTTGTTCAATGAATATCTTAATGTCTAAGATGCCTGAAAGAGTCTATGATGTTGGGATTGCAGAGGGACACGCTGTTACTTTCTCTTCAGGTCTTGCAACATCTGGACTAATTCCATTCTGCAATATCTATTCAACTTTTATGCAAAGAGCTTACGATCAACTTATCCATGATGTAGCTCTTCAAGAAAGTAAAGTCATCTTTTGTTTAGATAGAGCAGGACTTGTTGGTGAAGATGGTGCGACACACAATGGAGCTTTTGATATTGCTTATTTGCGTACAATACCTAATATGACAATAACAGCTCCAATGAATGAAATTGAGCTTCGTAACCTGATGTATACTGCTTACAAAGAATGGACTGGGGCAACAACGATTCGCTATCCAAGAGGAAAGGGAGAAATTGCAGATTGGCATCAAAACTTTGAGATTGTTCCTTATGGCAAAGCTCGACTTCTACAAGATAGCCAAGAGTTATTCTTCCTTAGTTTGGGGACGATTGGAGTATCTGTAGCAAAAGTTGTTCAACGCTTGCGAGCAGAAGGCATTGATGCTGGACATATTGATATGGTATTTGCCAAGCCTTTGGATACTGAAATACTCAATACTATAGCTGAGCGTGGTGCTAAAATCATTACAGTAGAGGAAGGAACTCTTTGTGGAGGTTTTGGCTCTGCAATAGCTGAATATCTCTTAGATAATAACTACAGAAATCCTCTAAAACGTTTAGGATTCCCTGACGAATTTATCCCTCACGGCACACCAGAAGAACAGAAAAACTTCTGTAAGATAGATAGTGAAAGTATCTATCAAGCAGGTATAGAAATGTGGCATAAAAAGCCTTAATATATAAAAAGTAAATGAAAATAGTAATTGCAGGAGCTGGCGAAGTTGGCAAGCATTTGGCGGAAATGTTAGCTTATGAAGAGCAAGATATTACGCTCATTGATATTGATGAGAAGCGACTTGAAAAAGTAAAAGGACGTATAGAAGCCTTGACGATGCCTGCAAATCCAATATTATTGGAAGATTTAGAGAAGGCAAATGTTGGCTCTACAGATCTTTTCGTTTCGGTAACACCAGAAGGAGCAACAAACCTAATGGCTTGTACTATGGCGAAAAATATTGGAGCAAAGAAGACTATTGCCCGTGTCAACACTCACGAATACTTAGAGCCTGAATACACAAACATCTGTCAAGAGATTGGTATTGATGGTGTCATTTATCCAGAAGACCTTGCTGCTCAGGAAATTGCTTCAACAACATTGAACCCTTGGGCTAGACAATACGTCAAACTCTTTAATGGCTCTATAGTCTTAATCGGCGTAAAAGTACGTAGTAACTCAGAGCTTGTTGGTAAATCATTAATAGAACTAAATGAGAGGTTCTTCTATAAGTCTGAGAAATTCTGTCATTTAGTTGCCATAAAAAGAGATTTAGAAACGCTCATACCAAATGGAGACACGGAAGTTTTAGCTAATGATTTGGTCTTCTTTACTTGCCTATCAAAGCACGTAGATAAAGTTCGGGATCTGGCTGGAAAGAAGAACCCCAAAGTTGAAAAAGTTATCATAATGGGAGCGAGCAGAGTAGCTCGTCAAACAATAAAAAAGATTCCTGAACATATCCAGATTTGTGTTATTGAGCAAGACAAAGACAAAACGCTTAAGCTAACACAAGAGTTCCCTCCAAATGTAGAGCTATATCAAGGCGATGGTCGTGACCCTGCAATACTTCAGGAAGTTGGACTTGAAGATGCTCAGGTATTTATTGCTTTGACAGAAAACTCAGAGACCAATGTCTTAGCCTGCTTAGCTGCAAAACGCTATAAAGTATTCAAAACGATTGCAAAGGAAGAAAACATTGATTATATCCCTTTGGCTTATCGTTTAGACATTGGTACGCTAATTAATAAAAAGCTACTTGCAGCTGGACATATCTATCGTATGCTTTTGGGAGAAAAGACTAACTCAATAGTCTGCCTTTCTCTACTAAATAATGCAGAAATTGCCGAGCTTGAAGTTGAAAGAAATTCGCCTCTTATTGGCAAGTCGCTCAAATCTATCAAGCTACCAAACAATGTTACCTGTGGGGGTATGCTTAGAAATGGCTTACCTTATATGGTTAGTGGTGAGACAATTATTGAGGCTTACGACCATATTGTCATCTTCTATCACGACCTAACAATTAACAAACTTCGTCAAGTATTCAAATAAGAAATAAAAAAGTGCATTCTATAAACTTTCGATTTGTAGCACGTATTGTAGGGCAGATATGCCTTATGGAAGTAGCTATGATGTTGCTTTGCTTAGGAGTTGCGGCGATCTATCACGAGAGCCTATACCCTTTTGTTGCGGTAAGTCTTGCATTCCTTTTGGTGGGAGCAGGACTTTTTTTATTTGGAAAAAATCTAAAGACAAAACGCACCAGCAGAAGAGAAGGAATGCTCACCGTTAGTGCGACGTGGCTTTTCTTGAGTATCATTGCGATGATTCCTTTGATATTAAGCGGAGCTACTCCTCGTATTGTTGACGCCTTCTTTGAGTGTATGTCAGGCTTCACAACAACTGGGGCGACGGTCTTAGCTACTGTAGAGGAGCTTCCTCGTAGTATTTTATTCTTTAGGAGTATAATGCAATGGCAAGGAGGTATCGGTATCGTCGTCTTTACCGTTGCTTTGATTCCCGTTTTTGGCGGAGGAGCAAGTCAGATCTTCCACGCAGAGTCCACAGGTATCAGCAATGACAGATTCTTACCTCGTATTGCGGACGTAGCTAAACGCTTATGTCTTATTTACGTAATAGAAACCTTTGTCCTTGTTTTACTTCTATGGGCAGGTCCTATGAACTTGTTTGAATCTGTTTGTCATTCCTTTACCTGTCTTTCTACGGGAGGGTTCTCAACACGCAATGATGGTATTGCAAGCTTTAACTCTGCCTATATTGAGTATGTCCTTATACTATTTATGTATATTGGAGGCTTAAACCTAAGCTTAATTTACTTTTTCGTAACGGGAAAAGCCTCAAGTTTGTTTAATGACGAAGAGTTTCGTTGGTATAATGTCTTCTTATTTTCTATATCTGTAATTACGATTATATGGCTTTATAGCCAAAGTTATTATGGCACATTAGAAGAAACAGTCCGTAAAGCACTCTTTCAAGTCTTCACTTTGGGAACAAGTACGGGTTATCTAACAGAAAATATCACGCTATGGAAACCCTTCTTTTGGATGTTAGCTCTCTTGCTACTATTTGTTAATGGCTGTGCAGGATCTACAGCTGGTGGGCTTAAAATCTCTCGTTTTGTTGTCCTTATCAAGAACCTATACAACGAGTTTAAAAAGCAAGTACATCCACATTTGATGACCCCAGTACTACTTAATAAGAAGGCTCTATCAGTAAGTACTGTTCATCAGATATTAGCATTCAGTGTTTCCTATTCAATCCTTATTATATTAGGGAGCACAATGCTTCTTCTTGATGGTCATAGCTTTATTTCGAGTATTAGTCTAAGTTGTACATCAATCAGTAACTCTGGACCTGCCATCGGAGAATATGTTTATTCTGTAGCAGAAGCAGGTGATCTAACTAAGTGGACATTAACCTTCATAATGCTTGCAGGTCGCTTAGAAATCTTCACATTCATTGGCATCTTTACGCCTCATTTTTGGAAACGCTAATATAATCTTAATAAATAGGGAATAGGCTGTAGCAAAATGCTACAGCCTATTTTTCTTTTGGGATATTGGAACGTTTGTCAATTTACTTGAGAGCGGACTCCAGTTTGTATAGGCACGGACTGTAATTCGTTCCGGAACAAATTAGAGTTTCTTCGGGAAGAAACTGGAGTGTCATCGGGAAGGAACTGAAGTTTCTACAGGAAGAAATTATTATTTCCTATAACGAAAGCAAGAGTCTCTCTTATAAGAAACTTTTGCTTGTAACCTTAAAATGATTTTTACAGAATATTCTTATCTTTGCTCTAAACAGAAACTAAATAACATAATGCTTTATGATAAAGAAATATAATAGACCTATATTTTTCTATAGTTTATCGCTCCTCCTTCCTTGGTTACTTTGGTTTTTAACAGCTTATCTCAGCTATAATGTATCCGATTCCCTTGTCATACAAGGTCTCTTGGGCTTATTAGGCTTGTTAGCTCCAGTTTTAGCATCAGCCTATCTATTTTATCCAGATAAAGAATTGCTTATAGACCTAAAAGAAAGATTATTTAAGTTTCAAGAGTTCAAGCCAATTTATGGCTTTATTGCCGTTTTCCTAATCTTTATTTCAATGGTATTAGCACAGCTAATCTCTGTACTATTCGGACATAGCTTAGACCAGTTTTATATATCAGGCAGTCCTAAGTTTACCTCTGCCCTATTTTCTCCTTGGTTTATCCTCATATTTGCTCCTATTGTAGAAGAATTAGCTTGGCATTCCTATGGCACAGATGCTTTAAGAAACAAATTTAACTTAATAAAAACCTCTCTTATTTTTGCTATTTATTGGGTATTCTGGCATCTGCCTTTATCTTTCATCAAAGGCTATTATCATAGCAATGTTGTTGCTGAAGGGTGGCTATATTCTATCAATTTTGTATTTAGCCTTTTAGTCTTTGTTATTCTTATGAATTGGTTGTATTACAAAACCAATCGTAATATCCTCATTACGATAGTATTCCACTTATCTGCCAATATCTCAAATGAGCTATTTGCTACTGATCCTGATAGTAAAGTTATACAAACCGTTATTCTAAGTATAATAACGATTATCGTATTGATTAAAGAAAAGAACCTATTCTTTAATAGAAGATATATTGACTAAGGGAGGAAAGGACGAAGAAGCTCTGTATATCTTGAGCTTTTTTGTCCAACTTCATTATATAAATTAAGCTTGCTTAATTCTGTAGTAAAATAGCTATTTGTTAGCCTTTGTCTTGTCCACTGACTAAGCAGACGAATACCTTTTTTCGGAGAAGAATAAACACGACATAAAGACTTCGGTAAAAGAAGCGTTTCACAAGCATAACGCCTCAGATCATCTTCTCGGTCTAATGGCGTAATAAGAAAAAGACTTGCCTCTTCCCTATCCGAGAGCATTAGTTTAGCTCTTTGCATAAGTTTCTCAAGCGTTAGCCCCCCTTTGTCTTCTTGACGAGCTAAAGCACGACTATCATCAGGCGAAGCACAAGCTGTTGAAGCAAAATAAGGCGGATTACTAACAATCATATCAAAAGGTTCTGCAGGTTCATAGTCTAAAAAGTTCTTGTCTAAAAGCTCGACCCTATCTCCAAATGGACTACGTCCTATATTAATAGTTGCATCACAAATTGCATCTTTATTAATCTCTAAAGCTATAATCTGAGCCTTTGGAAAAGCCTGAGCAAGCATCAAACTAATAATACCAGTTCCCGCTCCAACATCTAAGATTCTAAGCTTTTCATCTTTTTCGGAACAACAAACAGAGCTGAGCCAAGCAGGCAACAACACCCCATCAGTGCCAACCTTCATTGGCGTATGCTCCTGACAAATAGAAAAGTTTTTTAGCTTAAACAACACCTTCTTAACTTATTTCGATCTCTTTATCTTAAGACTATTACCCCTCCCTTTCAATAGTATATAGTTTCCTGCTTATTACTATATAGTTTTTGGCGGGTTACTATATAGTTTTTGGCGGATTATTATATAGTTTTCTGAACGAGACTATATAGTAACATTCTTCTTGATTGAATCAATCATTATTTCCCATTGTCTGATACGCCATTCATTAGGGTAAAGATTGTTGGTTCTATTGCCCAAATGCTTAGCAAAGCCCATTGCCTGCCCTTGATAAGTCAGCAACTTAATCCCTTTACTTAGCTCTGGCGACAAGTCGATATTCTGCCTTCCTAAGTAACAAATTGCTTGCTCTAAGCTCAGTTCAACCGCATCAAAATGCTCACGAGATAATTCCGTTGATAAAGCCAAGGCTGAATGAGGGATAAGGCTTTTACCTTTTATTTGAGCAATCGGTATGCCAGCCGACAAAACCGCTATCTTATGATTACGAAGGATATTCAGATAAACATATAAGAGCTTGTCATAAGCATAGACGACATCATCTTTTTCAAGACACCATTGGTAGCTATCAGCATTAGAAATATAAGATTTAAGTTCTGATGGTATCGCTTGACTATGCTGTTTACTTTGTCTCTTTTTCTTCTTGCTTTGAAGTTTTTGCCTTGAAGAAGCTACTTTGCTATCGCTACCTTTTTTGCGAAAAACAGCCATAAAAAGCCCTTCTCCCTCAAGCTTATGAGGCATCATTCTATAGCAAGGATAAGGACTATAAGGAGATAGTACAACTCCTTGTGGCAAATCATCTATAGCAAGACTTTCAACATCAAAAGTATCCATTATATAGGCAACAATATCTTCATTTTCTTGCTTGTTGAAAGTACAGGTGCTATAAACAAGCAAACCTCCTCTATTTAGAGATTCGTATATATCCGAAAGGATACCTCTCTGCCTCTCTGCACAAATCAAAGGACTATCAGCCTGCCACTCTTGACGTGCTATTGCTTCCTTTCTAAACATTCCCTCGCCAGAGCAAGGAGCATCAACAAGGATTAAATCAAAAGCTTCTTTTACTTTAGACCATTTATCAGGCATTGAAGAGGTAACAATACTCATTGGACTACCCCACTTCTGCATATTCTCAACCAAGATATTTGCCCTATTAGGCACAACCTCATTAGAAACGAGCAAGCTCCCCTTTGGTAATATATCCTGCAAAAGCGTACTTTTCCCCCCTGGGGCAGCACAAAGATCTAAGGCAACCATCGGCTTATCTTCTTGCAAGAATTCCCTTATCTGATACAAAAGCATTGAAGAAGCCTCTTGAACATAATAATAGCCTAAATGAAACAATGGATCTGCAGTAAACAGTGGTCGCTCTGTAAGGTAATAAGCCCAAGGACACCACGGAACAACTTTGTCTAAATAAGGAAACGAGGTGCTTTGATCAGCTTGTCCACTCTTCTCCTGATTAAAACGAATAGAACTTGGAGCTTCAGAAGCCAAGGCTTCTAATAAGGCCTTGGCTTCTGAAGCTCCCATTAATTCTGTTATCTGCTCAATGAAAGAAGACTTAAATTCAATCATATTTCTATTTTCTAAGCAGATTTTGTTGCTTTACTTTCCCTTCAATTTCTTTGATATGTTCATCGTCTTCAAGGATATAACGCATATACAAAGAGTAAAGAGTCATCGTAAGCGGGAGGGCAATGATTAAGCCTATAAAACCCAAAAGGTAACCCCAAACAGATAACGACAATAATACTAATGAAGGACGCATTCCCATACGATGCCCCATAACTCGAGGAACAATAAAAGTATCTTGAATGATTTGCATTAAAGCTAAGACTCCATAAGTTAGAAGAAGACAAAGCAATAAGCTTTGACCATTTTGAATAGACATCAGTATCGCACAAAGCCCTAAAGGTACAACTCCAAGAATCTGCATATAAGGGATAAAGTTTAACAAGCCTATAAAAATAGCCATAGCCGTAGCCATTGGTAAACCTATAAGATTAAAACCAATCGTAAGAATAATAGCAACACTAAAAGCAACAAGAGCTTGACCTCTAAAATAATTATTCATATAATAGTCCAACTCCTTAGCAATCTCCTTAACGTGTTTATGACTTGATTTTGGAAACATTGCTAAGAGTCCCAAACCAAGACCTTCAAAATCTAAGAGGATAAAAATGAAATAAACAATCCCCATTGCAAAAACCATTCCCCAAGAAAAAACAGATAAAGTACCATTAACAATTGACTCTGCCTGCCCTAACAAAGACTTAATACCATCTAAAAGTTTGTCTACACTAAGTTGCTTGGATAACTCTCTCATATCAATATTTTGCTTGATATAAGGCATTAAACTATCTGGAATTAAAACTTCAATGAAGCTTTTACCTCCATTATAAGATGATAATACTGTCAGCGTTTTACTTATCTCAGTCTCAATAGAAGGAATTAAATAGAGAAAGGATAAAGTAAAGAAGGAGAGGATTAAAACAAAAACAACCGTTACAGCAATCCCCCTATAACGTAAACCAACTCTATTCTGAATAAACAGAACTAAAGGCATACACACATAAGCAAAAATACCTGCTAATATAAATGGGGATAGAACTTCCCAAATATAAGAAATGCCTACAAGTAGAGCAATAACTAAGATAGTCGCAAATATAATTCTTATTGTACGATCAAAATCAAAGCTCCTATTAAAAAATTTATCCATATTATTTATCTATAATCATTTAGTATTCTTCTCTTTGTCAAAAGGGAAAGGGAATATCGATGAAGGTCGATGCTCTTGTTGCATTAACTTAATCATCTTTTGAAGCTGTTCAGGTTCTTGATCTGCCAAATTATGTTGTTCTGCCAAATCCTTATCTAAGCGATAAAGCTCATAAGTAATCTTTCCCGAATTTACATTTAGAGCGACTAACTTCCAGTTTCCTAAACGTAATGCCATCTTACCTCCTAAAGGATGAAATTCCCAGAAGAGAGGTCGTTCACGCTGAGGCGTATTCTCTTTAGAGTACCAAATATTTAGTAATGATTGACCATCACTCTCGGATTTCTTTTCTCCAAGAAGCTCCTCAAACGTTGGTAAAAAATCCCAAAAAGCAGATGGGTAATTAGATTCGCTAAGTCTATGAATATGTCCATTCCAAGCAACAATCATAGGGACTCTAATTCCGCCTTCATATAAATCTCTTTTGTAACCTCTTAAATTTCCATTACTATTGAAATAGTCAGGATTAGCTCCCCCCTCCCAATGAGGGCCATTATCACTCGTGAAAATTATAAGCGTATTATCCTGAACACCTAACTCTTCTAAATAACTCATCAATTCTCCAACATAAGCATCTAAACGACCGACCATTGCAGCAAAAGAGCTATGAGCATCAGGTGTCGGAGGGTAAGCATACTTGTAGTTACTACGCCAAGGTTTGTGCTTTAAACGCCCTCTATAATACTGATAAGTTGCATCGTGAGGTAAGTTTAGTTCTGCGTGAGGCAAAGTATAGGTCATCATTGCAAAGAATGGTGTTTTTTCTTGAACAGACTGCTTAATAAAAGCCTTTGCTTCTCTCTGTATATAATCAGGAGCATAAGTTTTTCGTCCATTGTCCTTATTACCTTCAAGCTGAACTTCTCTCCTATCAGACCAAAGAAACTCCGGATAGTAATAGTGAGCAATACGCTGACAGTTGTAACCAACAAATCGATCAAAACCTCTATCTAAAGGCTCTGAACCAGACTTAGGAAAGCCTAAGCCCCATTTGCCAAACAGACCAGTTTTGTAATTATTTCTCTTAAAAAGCTCTGCAATAGTCAAGCGATCACTCATCGGTTCTTGCCCTTGAGGTTTAATCTCCTTATTACCACGAATCTTAGTATGCCCCGTATGCAAACCTGTCATCAAAGAAGCTCTTGAAGGAGCCGATACAGAAGCACCTGCATAGAAATCAGACATCTGCATTCCTCTTTGTGCAAGCCTATCAATATTTGGGGTTTGGATTTTCTCTTGTCCATAGCACCCAATATCCCCATAGCCCAAATCATCAGCTAAGATAAAAAGCACATTAGGGAACTCTCTATTTGGCATTTCTGTCTGTGCTTGAGCAAGACCACTCAATAATAATAACGGTAGAGATAAAGATGTCTTATTCATAATTGTCTATTGCTAAAAAATAAGGTTGACTAAAACACTTATTTCAGTCCTTTTAGTCAACCCTACATATTTATTAATTAAATGAAATCCTCTTACAAAGAAATTTTGTTTACTCGTTGTATATGCCTTTCTCCTTCAAATTCAGTAGTCAAAAAGATTTCTACAATTTCTCGAACTTCTTCATCTGAAAGAAACCTTCCAGGTAAAGACAACACATTAGCATCATTATGCAAGCGTCCTAATTCTGCAATCTCCTTTGTCCAAGAAAGAGCTGCTCTAACCTTTGGATGCTTATTCAAAGCCATTGAAATACCATTTCCTGAACCACAAATAGCAATCCCAATAGCTAAGTCTCCTTGATCAATAGCCTCTCCTAACTTATGAGCGAAATCAGGGTAGTCGCAACGATCATCACTATAAGTACCAAAGTCCTCAACAGCAATACCTTGATCTGAGAGTAAAGCCTTGACGAACTCTTTCTTCTCAAATCCAGCGTGATCAGAACACAATCCAATAACTTGATCTTTTGTCTTCATTACTTATCCCTTTATTTGCTTAAAATTTGAGTAACCTGCTTATACACATTTTCTGCTGTAAAGCCTAACTTTTCATCTAAGACTTTATAAGGAGCTGAGAAACCAAAACTTTTTAGTCCCCAAATATTTTCTTCAGAACCAACTAAGCCTAAAAGATTAACTGGCAAACCTGCAGTCAAACCAAAACGTTTGACACCCGTAGGTAATACCTCCTCTTGATAAGCCTTGTCTTGAGAACGGAAAAGACCTTCACTGGCAATAGAAGCAATTTGAACCTTCACACCATCAGCTCTTAGAAGCTTAGCTCCCTCAACCAATGTAGAAACTTCGCTACCACTTGCTAAAAGGACAATATCAGGGTCCTCATCCTTCATAACAACATACCCACCTTTTGCAACTTGCTTAGCCTCTTCTTGACGTGAAGAAGTCTCACTACTTGCAGGAAGGTCATTGATATTTTGTCTTGAGAGAATCAATGCTGTTGGACTATCAAGGTTTTCCATTGCAAGTTGCCAAGCAAATGTTGTTTCATAAACATCGGCAGGACGAAGAACAAGCATACTATTCTTACCCTTATGATTTTGCAACTTCTCCATTAAACGGATTTGAGCCTCTTGCTCTACAGGTTCGTGAGTAGGACCATCTTCTCCAACACGGAATGCATCGTGCGTCCAAATAAACTTAACAGGCAATTCCATCAAAGCAGCCATACGAATAGCTGGCTTCATATAATCACTAAAGACAAAGAAAGTTCCACAAGCTGTGATAACCCCACCGTGCAGGGTCATACCAATACAAAGACAAGCCATTGTAAGCTCCGCCACCCCAGGTTGCAAAAATGCTCCAGAGAAATCTCCCTTAGTAAGCATCTTAGTTTTCTTCAAGAATCCATCTGTCTTGTCACTATTTGACAAGTCAGCCGAAGCAACAATCATATTCTCAACTTGATCAGCCAAATGACCAAGAACAGTAGCACTTCCTGCTCGAGTAGCTTGATTAGCTTTCTGTTCAATCGCATCCCACTGAATATCAACAGACTTTTGATTAAACCATTGATCCATCTTCTCAGCAAGATCAGGATTATCCTTACGCCACTGTTTTTCTTCTTCTTGACGCTCTTTGCTCAGCTGACGAAGTTCTTCCAAACGCTCTAGATAGAGAGCCTTAACATCAGAGAAAACAGCAAATGGATCTTCTGGATTTCCTCCTAAATTTTTGATTGTAGCTTCAATAGAAGCTCCAGCTGCCGTTACAGGCTGACCGTGCGTACTGACCTTTCCCTCAAAAGAAGAGCCATCTTCTGCAAGCAGTCCCTTACCCATAATTGTATGACCAATAATCAAAGTAGGACAACCAACAGTTTGCTTAGCTTCTTTTAAAGCTTGGCGAATTTCTTCAACGTCATTACCATTAATCTCAAGAACTTTCCAACCCCAAGCTTTATATTTCATTGCAACATCTTCACTATCAACATCGCTAACCTTAGTCGATAGCTGAACATCATTAGCATCATAAAACATTATAAGGTTATCTAAGCCTAGATGTCCTGCAATACGTCCTGCACCTTGAGATATTTCTTCTTGAATACCTCCATCAGAGATATAAGCATAAATCGTTTGGCTCATAACCCAACCAAGACGTTGCTGTAGGAACTTTGCAGCGATAGCAGCTCCTACTGCAAAAGTATGCCCTTGTCCTAAAGGTCCTGATGTATTTTCAATACCTCTCTCAACATCAACCTCTGGGTGCCCAGGTGTTACACTCCCCCATTGACGAAAGTCTTGAAGGTCTGCTATTGAAAACTTATCAATCAAAGCTAACTGAGCATAAAGCATTGGAGACATATGACCTGGATCCAAGAAGAATCTATCTCTTCCAGTCCAATTAGGTCTCTCTGGATCGAAGATTAAAAACTCTGAATATAGTGTATTGATAAAATCTGCGCCCCCCATAGCTCCTCCAGGGTGTCCACTTTTAGATTTTTCAACCATTGCTGCCGCTAAAATACGGATATTATCAGCAGCTCGATTCATAACTTGATTTTTGCTCATTATATTCTTTTAATTAATTTAGATTAATAACTACACCTAATTTGAGAGATCTTAATAAAAACTCCCAACAACTCAAAGATACATATTTTCTTTGAAAATTAACCTGCTTAGACAAGGCAAATATACTAAAACCATTAGCTAAAATCGTCCTCGGACAGATTTAGATCTAATTTGCTTGGTTACCGCCTTTTTTGCTTTAGTTTTTTTTGCAGTTTTTCTACTTTTTTTGATACGTCTATCACGACTATTTCCCCTGCTTACAGAATCATTCTGTTTTTCCTCTAAGTTCTCTGCTTTAAGCTTCATTAATGCAGGTGTTGCAAACGAACTTACTTGCATCTGTTTTAAAACTTGTTCAATACTATCACGCTTTACTTTCAAAGAGTCTGTACCTGCTTGTTGAATCAATGACTTATTTAAAAGATTCTGAACTTTTACAATATCCCCCTTATACATACGCATCGTAAAGAAATCATCCATAGTCGCTTCAGCAATATTATTGCTATCATTAAGAACGACTAAATCAAGATTGATATAAGGACGCAATTGATCATAAGGAAGCCAAAACAACGGATAAGTCATATCCTTATAATCACCTGAAGAAAACAATATAGGACAAATGGCCTCAATACTTACATCAAACTCTGACTTTGCTTGATCAAAATACCAAACCTCTTTAACATAATAAGCAAGGACTTCTAAAGAAGGAATATTATTGTCATCAACCTCAATAGATTGTGTTTTCAAACCTCTTCTTGTAGTCTTAGCTTGAAACGGAATCTGAAAACGCTCTAAAAAAGCCTTAAAATCGAGTTCGTGTTCCTTATCATAGAGTTCCACGCCATCCAAATAGTCATAAGCTTTAATTTCATGATTATTTAGCAACTTAAAGATACGAGCAAACAAGTTTTCCCTCTTTGTATTATTGCCGATATAGTATAATACAGCATTCTCTGGGTTATTCAAATCTAAGAAACGATAAACAACCTTTTCCCAACGATGATAATCTTTATTCTTCTTAAGATCTAAACCTTGATTTATTGCTCTCCTTGATAGGTTCAAAGTCTGCGTTGAGGCTTCTTGCTTAGGCATTCTTGCACCTCTACGAATCGTTACATTTTGAGCTGAAATACTTGTAACACTCAGGAATACTACTATTAAGATTCTTTTTAGAAACATTCTATAAAACATATCATTAATTTATTATAAGATCTAACGAAGAGATACGACGTTCAATACCATCTGCTCCACGAGCAATAATCCCTGTAATATAAAGACGTTTACCTCTTCTTATATTACGGATTTTTGTCAACTGTCTATTAGAGAACTTTGCCCCCTTTGACACCTCAAGCAGAGCATTACCCATTGAATCATGAGAGATTAACTGGAACTTGAGAACTTCATACTTAAAATCAACCAAACCATCATCAATAGCAGCTTTAACGCCTCCTGCGGCAATAAGTTCTCGCTTACTGATACGTCCACCCTTAAAACGCTTTGTCTTTCCGTCAGATGTTTTTAATGCAATATAAGGTGAAGGGGCTGGCAAAGCTCGCACTTTAAGTTCGGAGCTACCCATTAGAGTATTTTTACCATTAGCTAACTTAGCAAAAACTGAAACCTTTACGGTTTCACCAACCTTTTTCGGACGAAGAAGCCAAAAATTTCCTTTACGGACAAGGCTTCCACTTCCTGATAATCTTGCAGATACTTGAGACATTGAAACCCCAGGGACAGCAATTTTCAACTCATTATCAATACCAGCATAGAGGACATTCATCAAAGTTGGAGCAACACTAACCATCGGTTCGATAACCTGATACTCACTTTCAAATGGAGTACGCTGAACTTCTCCAGAAGGAGACTTAGCATCGATATAACCTTTTACAGAGAACTTTCCTAATTTGCTTGTACCTCTCGTATAATAACCTTTACTTTCTTTGCTTAAGATCTCTCCATTAACAAAGACCTCTGGACTTTGCGTACTATCAATACTGCTTAGAATAATCTGAGCTTTGTAGGGAGTCCCTCTAAGTACAATCTTAGAATCTGGAACGACAAGAGCTGAAAGTTTATTAACGCGAATATCTCCTTGGTCAATAGACTTCATCAATGAAGAATACACATAGCCCTCTGTATAACGCAAGTCGGCCTGCATTTTAGTCAACAAGGTTATAGCAGATGCCGAAGGCATTCCATTAAAAGTTCTCTCTTCCCAAGAAGCCCTATTAGAAGATGTTTTTTCGTTAGAGGTCTTAAATAAAGCGATTAAACTCTGTTTCGCTTTGGAGTTGGGAAGTAAACTATCCAAAAGATGTGCATACGCTCCTATTCTTAGCCTAAGCGTTTGTCCCCTTTTCGTAAGAGGACTTAACATTACTTCCTCTGAAGCTCCTAAATAATCCTTCTTAACTAAGCTATCAACATTAGCATCATCTCCATCAGTAGCACAGGCAATCTTAACTTTAAGCAACTGAATGTAGTTATAAAGACTATCTGTTTGAGTCGTTAAATCAAGGCTCTTTTGAAACCAAACTCCGACCTTTTTAGGATTAGCTTGGTAAGCTTGCTTCATCTCATCTCTCAACAACTGATTTTGCATTTCTGTTGAAGTAATTGATAGCTTTAATGACTGCTCAACCTTAGCAAATCCATCTAAAACTTCAGATGATACATTCAATGCTAACATTGCAATAAATACAAGGTACATCAAATTAATCATCTTTTGCCTATTGGCATTTCCCGATTTCATAGCCATAACTTAGAGGTTTACTTTTTCGGAGCTATTCATAGGGTTAGACATATTGACAGTCATTGCCTCAAGCATACGTGCATACACTTGATTAAGCTGGTTTAGTTGCTTACTTAAGCGTTCATTCTCTACTCTAAAGCTTTCACTATCTACAACTGAAGATGAATACATTGAGCTAATTCTATGCAAACCAGTATTTATCTGATCAATAGCATCAATTTGGCTACTAATACTCTTGAGCTGAATCTCATAAATTGTATTTAAGCCCGACACATTACGAGCTAAGTCTTCAACACCAGACAAGTACTTCTGAGTACCATCATTAATACTATTGTAATCTTTAGCAATAGCTTCATAGCTCTGAAGCATTTCGCTTGAGCTGGCTCCAATGGCAGATAAACGTTGGGCAGCAGAGCTTAGCTGACGAATACTTTCAGATAATTGCTCAAGATCTGCCTCTGGTAGTATATGTGATGCAAGAGAACTCGTTCTACCTCCTGAAGAAGTGGAAGCCACTCCTCTCGAAGATACTGAAGTTCTTAATGAGTCCCCTTTGGCTTGTCTATGTTCTTCTTGATAACGACGTTTAGCTTCTAATTCCTCTTTATCAAGGGGATTTTTTGAACTAAGTTCAGGGAATACTTCCTCCCAATTATAAGTATTCTCAGGCTTTTCAAACCCTGAGACAAAAAACACAAAGAACTCAGTCATCATCCCGACAAAAAGCATCTCATTAGCATAAGGGTAGTGAAGAATCTTAAACATTGCCCCCAAAATAACTAAAGCACCTCCCCAAGAATAAAATATATTAATCGTTCGCTTACCTCTATCACTGGCAAGGAACATCTCTAAAGAATTCTTATATCTTCTATATCTTTTAGTCATAACACTTTACTTATTTCTGAAAACTTATTGCAGTACGTACACATCTAAAACCAAGATAAGAATGTGCCTTATTTTGATAATCTTTGCTCCTACTTGTTGAACGAATATAACGAGCTACATCTTTCCAAGATCCCCCCTTAACAACCTTAAGGGTTTTCTGATATGGATCTAAAAAAGATGCCCAATATCTATATTCAGGATTTATATCATCGGTTAACTTCTGGCCTGAATAACTCCACGCAGAACTTGTCCATTCTGCGACGTTACCAGCCATATCATACAGACCAAAATCATTTGGAGAGAAAGAACAAACCTGTGCTGTGATTAAATGCTTATCTGCAGTATAGTCACCTTCTTTAGGCTTAAAGTTACCTAAATAGCAAGCATTATCAGACTCCAAATCTTCACTATTCCAAGGATAAACATTGTTTGAGTTCCCAGCACGAGCAGCATATTCCCATTCAGCTTCAGTTGGCAACCTAAACTCCTCCACTACCTGTCCTTTAGGGATTTTGACACCTCTCAAGTAAAACTCTGTACGCCAAGCACAAAACGCATTTGCTTGCTCCCAAGAAACCCCAACGACAGGATAGTCATCATAACCTGGGTGATTAAAATAAAGCTTAGTATAGCTACTATTAGTTGAATTAGGGAAATCATTTACCCAACAGATTTCATTTGGATAAATTGGCACAATATAAGTGTTAAGGAAATCATACTCACTCTTCAGCTCACGAGTTAGCGTTTCACGATGCACTAAACCAGACTGATCAATCCAAGCAGTATCCTTACTAATCATAATAGGTTTATCAAACTTTTCTTCCCATTTCTCATTACCCTCAGGTTGATGCAATTGGTTGCGATATAGTGAAGCCATTCTATAATCATAGCGTTCATACTTATAGAGCATTTGCTTTGGATCAAGCATCCTTACACCAGTTACTGGATTTGTATAATAAAGGCTATTAATAGCACGAAGCTCATCATCATTAGCTTGCTTTTTTGTAGGGATAGGCTTAGTCCAATCAAGATAAGGTTTGATTGGCTCTCCATATTGATCCTCCGTTATGCGATAGCTGTCATCACCTCCATAGGCAGGATCAGCCAAACGCTCCCTAATAATAGAATCACGAACATAATGAACAAATTGTCTATACTGAGCATTAGTAACCTCGTGTTTATCCATCCAAAAAGCACCAATAGACACAGGTCGAACATAAGGCTTAATACCCCAAAGAGAGTCCGAGGCTCTCTCCCCAAGCAGGATATGCCCTTCAGGAATTTTAACCATACCATAAGGAGCGGGTTCGTTCCAACTCGCAAGACGGACACCTGTAAGCTCTCCACCAACAGAACTGCGAGAAGCCCCGCAACTCAAGAGGGTAAAGAACAATCCAACAACAATAATAAGTTGTACTAATGTATTTTTATTCATCATATATTATCTTATAGAAGTCTAATACTTTTATAATTTCCTTTTTTAGTTTTATTCAAATTAATGGGCAAAGAATACTTCAAAACGACCTCGTGTGTACCAAATGTACCACGAGACAACTCTGAAGTAGGATACTCAAACTGATAATGAAGAGAAACTTTTCCAAACTTCAAACCCAAAGCAAGCCCCCAAGCATTATTAACTCGATACATCACGCCCAAATGAAAACGCTTATGATACAATAAATCTAAACGTGTATCTACTCTATAAAGCAACTGCTCGTTTAACGTTGCAAAAATAGATGGTTTACATTCTATTAACGTATTTTCTATAGAAAAATTATATCCCAAGAATAAATTATAACTTCTTGAGGTTTCTCGTTCATATTCTGTACCCAAAACCATCGGTAGAGCTAATAGGTTACGAAGTCCTAAAGCAAACGATATTTTTTTGTAATCTAAACCGATTCCAAACTGTGCATCAAAACCTCGCCCCGATACTTCTGTTGTGGGAATAGCCTCATCTGTTTTAGACATATCTTTGCCACCTTGAGGAATGTAAACCTTATTACCTTCAAAGACAGATGAGCGTAAGGATATGCCTAAACCAATATTTAAGGAGAAGTTATTAGATAAAACAAATTTCTTAGCAACTAAACCCGTTAATTCATTATCTTTGAACAGCCCTATACTATGATTTTGCAGGCTAATACCACCGTTATATACACCACCTAAGAAATTAAATGGCATATCTGCCATTAAGACAAAGCTCTGACTCGCATCTTCAACACCTTGAAATTGCCTATTATGCGCTAATACTAAATTAAGATCTTGGCTATCAGCAATAATGGATGGATTATAATAAGATTTTAGAATCGGATATTGCCCCAAGGTTAAATCTATTTGAGCAGAAACCTCCTGAACTATCCCTAAAAGAGACAGAAACAAGAGGTTTACTAACAATAATAGCTTAGCTCTACAAGGCATAGGCTAACCCCCAAAGGGGCTTTACGAAAGATTATTAATACTCTTCCTCATCAAAGAAAAAGTCTTCCTCACTTGGATAATCAGGCCAAATATCCTCAATAGATTCATACATTTCACCCTCATCTTCGATATCCTGAAGGTTCTCAATCACTTCAACAGGAGCTCCCGAACGTTGAGCATAGTCAATAAGCTCATCTTTTGTTGCAGGCCAAGGTGCATCTTCCAGCTTTGACGCCAAATCTAAAGTCCAATACATATAATTCTTTTTTAAGAGTTGATACTTCTTTAACTAAATCGGCTACAAAAGTAACTTTTTTTTTGAATAATCCAAACTTTTTAAGAGAGATATCTCTACAATCATCTATTAAGAAGGCTAAAGAGTTCCTCCAAATAAGTTCGATGATTAGCTAAGCGAGGAATCTTATGCTGTCCTCCGAGCTTACCTTTGGTTGCTAACCATTTATAGAATAAACCCTTAGGAGCAATAGTCAAGTCCAAAGGCAACAAAGTCATATCTTTATAACGTTTAGCTTCATAATCAGAGTTTTGCTCCTGCAACTCTTTATCTAAGATGCTTGCAAACGCTTGCAAATCTGAAGGTTCTTCCTCAAACTCAATCAACCAATCGTGCCGTCCTTTGCTCTTCTCGTGAAAGAAATGTGGTGCAGCAGTATATTCTGCCACCTTTGCTCCAGTCTTTTCACAAGCAATAGCCAAAGCTCTGTCAGCATTATCAACCATCAACTCCTCTCCGAAAGCGTTAATATAATGCTTTGTCCTACCTGTTATAACAAAACGATAAGGATTAAGCGAAACAAATGAAATAGTATCTCCTATTAGATAACGATATAATCCCCCTAGGGTCGTAATAAGCAGAGCATACTTTTTATTAGGCTCAACCTCCCATAGGGTTTTGATATGCTGAGGATCACAAATAAGCTCGGCATCTTCATCAAGATCGTCCAACTCCACAAATTCATAAAAGACACCATAGTCAAGCATTAGCCTCATAGCCCTAATACTTGGATCATCTTGTATGCCAAAGAAGCCCTCACTTGCATTATAAGTCTCTTGATAATTCATCTTATCACTTGGAATAAGCTTTTCATAAGCATCACGATAAGGATTAAAACTAATACCTCCGTGAAAGAAAACCTCTAAGTTTGGCCAAAGCTCACTGATATTCTCTCTTCCTGTATGCTCAAGAACTTTATTCAGCAATACCATCATCCACGAAGGCACACCAGAGAGGCTACCAACATTAGCTTGCTCAACCTCCTTAACAATAGCTTTCATCTTAGCTGTCCACTCATCCATCAAAAGGGTTTCTTTACTTGGAACACGCATAAAGTCCCCCAACATAGGCATATGTTCAACCAAAATAGAACTTAAATCGCCAGCCCTACTCTCTGAATTAATAGCTGTAGAGCTATGACTTCCTCCAAGAATTAGGGCTTTTGTCTTTAACAACTCAGACTTTGGATTATTTCTCAAATAAAGCCAAAGCGTATCTCGACCACCTAAATAATGACATTCATTAAGATGACGTTTAGGGACGGGTATAAACTTCGACTTATCACTCGTTGTACCACTACTTTTGGCAAACCAAGTACATTTATCAGGAATCAAGACATTTGCTTCCCCTCTAATCATTCGTTCAATATCTCCTTTACAGTCATCATAACGCTGTACAGGTACACGAGAAGCAAAAGCGACATAAGAAGAATACTTATCCAAACGATAACGCTTAGCAAACTCTGTTCCGTGCATTTGCTTTAAGATCTTGGAGAGTTGCTCCCTTTGAATAGCCTCAGCATTATCCTGATAAGCATTAATATCTTTTAAGCGAAATTTGGCTCGCTGGTAAACTAAATTCGTTAATAAATCCATTTGTTCTCTATTAATAGAAGTTTTTCACCCTACAAAGGTAGAAAATAAGAATGACAAAGTCAATGAAGCCATACTATAATTAAAGAGGGTATGTCAAAATTTACATCCCGACATACCCTCTTATAATACTATTACTCCGAAGCTGGTATTACTTAATACCTAATTTCTTACGCAGTTTCTTAGGAATAGCCTTTTTGTTGATCAAGATATTCATAGTCTTACCTTTCACAAAGTTGAATGATGCATACCAAATACCTTTGTAATCACCAGACTCACCCCAACTGTTCTTAACCATAAAGAACTTACGTCCATTTTGATTCTTTGCAATACCAAAGATTGTCATACCGTGGTCGTCAGTAAGCTGATAGTTGTCATACCCCTTCTGACGATACTCTTGTGTTGGCTCTATCTCTGGGACATTTGCATTATAAACCATTTGACGGATAGCTTGTTTTTTAGCATAACGGCTAAGACCTACCCAACGATCTTGGTCACTACCTTTCGTTTCAATAGTTTCAATGTCAGGAAGAACTGCGATACCATCACGAGTAAAACCAATTTCACTCACATCAGAACCCCAAGCAATACTATAGCCCTTCATAACAGCCCCCTCCATAACTTCCATAAACTCATCAATAGGCAAGTTGTAGCTTTCCGACCAACGCCAGTTGTCCTCAATAGCCATAGCAAACTTGCTATAGAATGGTTTGTGCGTATATGAAGTTAATGACACGTAATCATCTGGATCAAGTCCCATTTCCTTAGCATAGCTCTTAGGCGTATATTCCTTACCATGCCATTCAAACTTTTCTGGGATCTCACCAAGATAAGCATCAATGATTCCCTTGAAAGCAGGCCACCAAGCAGTAGAGAGCTTACCATTTGGGTTTTTAATTAATGCTTTAAGGAAGCCTAAAGAAACCTCTGCAAGCTCATTATGTTGGTTAGTCTTTGTACCATAGTTCAAACCTGGCATTACTGACTGAGGAACTGCTCCATAATGCTTCAAGACATAAAGTACATCATAGAAAGAACCTCCTTGCCCATAGTTCAACTTACCGTGCAAACGAACGAACTTACGACCTTTATCTTTGTAAGAGTGATTGACAACAAACATCTCTGACAAATCATATTCAGGCTTACCCATACGCATAAGCTCTTGCTCAAAGAACCCTTGACCTGAATAACTCCAACAAGTCCCTGAGTTTGCTTGGTTTTTGATAGAAGAAATACCAAGTTCTTTAACTACGGTAAATACATTCTTCTCTGCAGGCTTCTTCTCTTGAGCCTGAGCCACAAGGCTTGATCCGAAAACCAAGGCTGTTGCTAACGCTAAAATTTTTCTCATAATTACTTTATATACTATGTGTTTATAATAAAATATTTTCTACTAAATAGACAGCATTTTTATGCTATTTTCGCCCAAATATAAGCATAATTTCCGATTTATCCCAAAAACAATCAATAAACAAAAAGTGTGTTCAACTCTCCTAAGAAGGTACTTGGGTGAATATTCTCAATCAGAATTTACCTACTAAGACTCCCCTTTTGTTCTAATCCATTGAATAGCTCGATCAAGAGCTTCTTCCGATGGACAGATAACATCAGGAACTACAGGACCTTTGAGAGGCTTCTTCTCTTGATTACACACATAGGCAACAGGAATCCCAAAAGACCAGCCCGAAGCTAAATCAAAAACACGCATTAAGGTTGTATAGTCTGCAGTTTTGCTCCCAAAGATTCGGCTACCTTCTTGAAACTTAAATGAAAGAGCGGTACATTCGCCATCACTTGCCGTCTGCTCACCTACAAGCACAGCAATTGGTTTATATTTACTTCGAATCGTGTCCTCTTGCTCATTTATTTCAAGCAATTTATTCTTACCAAAAAAATAAGTATTTTTCACAATCCTTTCACTCAGACATTCGCCCCTATTATCAAGAGAATAACCTATGATACTATCTGTATAAAGAGGTGCTAAGCCTAAAGCAAGAACCCCTACTGCCCCTCCGTGGCAGTCTCTTAAATCAATAATCCAAGCAGAGAGCTTTGCCTCTCGGTCAAGCCTTATAAGCTCTTCTCTAATCTTCTTAGTATATAGGGTATCTAATGAATGATTACTTAGTTTAAGGTAGGCAATATCTCCCTTCAAAAGCTTAGCTTCCACATCAGATCCTACCTTAACACCTGACCTAAAAAGCTTATTACTATCATTAGCAACAAAACTATGCTTTACATTCAGATAATTTAAGAGGATTCTTGTTGCTCGCTTCTTATCTTCATTCCCTCTGAAGACAGGGATAGAATCATTAATCAGCAGTTTGATCTCGTCCCAATTAGTCTCATCAGTATAAATATACTCCTTCTTAATTGTATTAAAAACCAATCTATAGAAATCTCCTTGATATATCAAATAAGATAACCTTTTCTCAAGATTTTCATTAGGATAAAAATCAGAAAGAGAGTCCAAGATTATCTTATCTATTAATTCACAATAATTTTTCTTCTTATTCTCCGAGCTATCTACCTTAAGGGCTTGAGAAACCTCTCGAACCTTGTCATAGGAATGATTATACCGCTCTATTTGAGCAAGAGTTTTATCCTTATTGCTCTCTGTATTTTGGCAAGCCAATAAGCAGACTAATAGAATTAATAAAACACTTATTCTTTTCATATTATAGCAAACATTAAAAGTTATCAAGACAAAAATAAGTAAAAAAACAAATAACTCTTCCCTATCCTTCAAGCTTTATCTACTAAAAAATTTTGTTTCACTCCGTAATGTAATCAATTACATTCCCTTGTGAAATCTTTTACACCACGGAGTGAAATATCCTCTCATAAGATACTGCTCAGTTTTTTCCCGATGAAACTTGAGTTTCTATCGGGAGAAACTATAATTTCTCTTGGAAGAAACTCCAGTTTCCCTTAAGAGAAACTAAAAACGACTCTTATAGATAATTTTCATAACCTATATTGCTAATAAAAACACAGGCTGTAGCAAAAAGCTACAGCCTGTGTTTTTTTCAATAACTTAAATATTAAAATTAAAGAAAGCGTTGAATGCTTTGCTCTGAAAGTACCTTGATAATAGATTCACCCGAAGGACTAACACTCGGTTCTTCACAGCTAAACAGCTCTTTTAGTAGCTCTGAGAGATGAGCCTCTGACAAAAGTTTGGCATATTCCGCACTATTTAATTCGGCAGATTTCTTCCCCAAAAGTTCTGAAAGGAAATCTTCTCCAATAAGTTTGTCTTGCCTTTGACATTCCGAAAGAATCAACTCTAATGTTTCAAGCTCCCGACCTCTAAGCAATGAAGGAGCTTCTAATAAATCAAGACCTTCATCTGTTTTGCAAAAAGTAAAACCAAACTTTTTCAAAAGATCCTCCAAACTAAACAATAAGTCTTGCTCTGAGGAACTCAAACTTAATTGCTCTGGAAACATTAATGAGGCAACCTCTAACTTTGCCGAAGCTATCTGCCCCTTAAATCTCTCATAGAAAACACGCTGATAAGCCCTTTTGACATCAATGAGTAGCAGTTCTTCTTGTGTTGTCGTAAGGAGATATTTTCCCTTAAAGAGGCAATAGCTCTGAGGCTCAAAAGCCCCTTTACTATTAAAAGCTAAGTCCTTTGCTTCAATCTTTCTAAGCTTAGAATCTTGACTTGAAGAGTTCTTATCTCCAAAAAGATCTACAGATGACTCTAAGCTTTTTTCTTCTTGAGACTGAGCTAAAGCTTGCCAATCAATGGCATTCGAACTCATCTTCTTCCCCTCAAAACGCTTAATTAGCCTTCCGCTCCCATTAGACTCTCCTGATTTAGCGGAGACAGAAGGTGCTTTTGGCTTGGAAGATGAGGGATTAAAACTTGTCATTGTCTTATTCATCGTATTGCCCATAAAGACGTGCCGACGAACAACGACATTATCTTCTTCACTATCTTCTGGCTCTTTGTATCCCTTCACGCTTGGTGGAATCTGAACAGTTTGTTCATTATTAAAGTCAATCGTTGGCACAACAGCATTAGCACTCAAGACACTTCGAATAAGCGTACGAAGAAAAATCTCAATTAACTCTTCATCTAAGAAGCGAACATCTGTCTTCATAGGACTGATATTCACATCAATAGATTCAGGTTCTACCTCAAAATAGATGTAATAATTTGGCTCTTTCTTACTATTTTCATCAGCAAGAAGATAGGGTTTAAAAGTTTGAATAATGGCATTTTTAAACCCTAAATGCTCCATATAGCGATTATTCACAAAGAAGTATTGATTAGCTCCCTGCTTAGCACTATCAGGCTTCCCGATAAAGCCGTCAATTTTTACCTTTTGATTTTTTGAATGAATGGGTAATAAATCATTGCGTGTTCGCTTAGAACTGATAGCCAAGATACGCTCTTTCAGCGTACTACTCAATAGATCTTTGTAGAGTTTCTTATCGTGCGTCAAAGACATCGCAATATGAGGATTAACCAAAGCGACTCTTTCAAACTCACGCTTGACACGTTTGTAAACAGTATCAATAGACATCTTGCTTAATGCTCTACGTCTAACAGGCAGATTAAAGAAAATATCCATTATCACAAAGGTTGTCCCTACAGGACAAACACAGTTCTCAACAGAAGTAACCTCTCCCCCCTTAATACAAACCTTTGTACCAAGCTCAGCCCCTTCGGGACGAGTTCTTAGCTCCACCTGAGCGATTGAGGAGATAGCATTCAAAGCTTCTCCACGAAAGCCCATAGTGTGCAACTTATCTAAGTCCTCAACACAAGAAATCTTTGATGTAGCGTGTCTTTCAAAAGCCATTCGGGCATCGGTAGGACTCATTCCCTTACCATTGTCCGTAATCTGAATAAGGTTACGTCCTCCTTCAACGACAAGCACCTGTATCTTGGTCGAACCTGCATCAATAGAATTCTCTAATAGTTCCTTAACAATATAAGAAGGCTCTGGAACAATCTCCCCAGCGGCTATTTGGTTGGCAACAGTCTCTGGTAATAATTTAATAATATCGCTCATCTAAATATAAAGAACCAAAACACAAAACCTAAAAATAATAGTATAAGCATCAAACGGATGGTCATACGCAATCTATCTTCCGATGAAATCCCCTCATCTCGCTGTTTACGAATATGCTCCGTTCCAAGATGGAAAGAACCTCTCACACGTTCAGAAAAACCAAAATCTAAATCATCACCTTCAGGATTCTCCTCCAGCTTATCAGAACACTCCCCTTCTATCTCTCCCGAACGAATCATTTCTTCTCTGATACGTTTGATTCTATTATCAAGTTCTTCTTTTCTCGTATCAAAGTATATGGGCTTATGTTCGAACTTTTTGCTTTTTCTGGGATTAAAAAAGGATTGTATAGCCATAATATCTCTGTATAATCTTTTGTTTTATTTGTACTCTGTACTACTTCTTTCGGACGCAAAACGTAAGTATAATCAACCTTTTTGTCTGCAGTCTCTTCAAGCAATTTCTTCAAGGCTTCAGCCTGCCTTTTCTTAAACTCTGCCTGCTCTCTCTCAAAAGCTTCATAAGCCTTCAAAGCAGCTTTTGCTCCACTAATGGAAGCTAAACGGCTAAGCACCTCTTCTTTATCTGCATCAAAGACAAAAGCTCTTCCAACAACATCTTTGGGGGATTTAGGACGAACTTCTTTCTCCCAACGGAAAGCTTTTAGACGACTAACGGAACCTTGCATCGCAAATGACATAGGGTAAATCTTTGCTTTTGGCTCTCCGACCCAGACAACCTTCTCAAGCTGACTATCTTCCTTGAAAAACACCGTCATATCATCACTCTTGAGATGAACCATACCATTAAACTTCCTTGTTTTTTCATCTTGCATAAAGGTAATCATCTCCACAGGTTGGTGTACATCAATACGATTGAGGACAGAGTCTCTAATCCAAACACGCATATTAGTTCCACTCATCTGGTTGAAATGCTCTGGCAAGTCCTTAAGTTGCTCTGTAGAGAAAGTATTACCTAATACATCAACATAGTCCAGTTTCTTTTCATTAAACTTAAACAGAATAGTATCTCCAAGAGCTTGACGTTCCTCCTGCCACAAAATAGGCTTATCATACAAGTAAAGGATTGAATCCAAAGAGATATAAGTCATAGAGTCTGCCATAGCTTGAGCATCGTGCCTAAATACACGTACACGATGATAGGCTCTAATTTCTCTCATTAAGCTATCCATTCCCTTATCTTTATTACTTAAATAGATACTATCAGGCATTGGGAAGCTAAGCATCTCAAGCGTATCCGCTCCTATATAAAGAGTATCCTTATTGCTATAATCCATAGCATAAGCTCGAGATGTCGCAAAAGCATAGTGACGTTTGTTATCAAAGAACCCATAATCTCCATATAGATTAGACTTTTGAGCAGTATCAATCAACTCCATTCTCCCAAAAGCTTCCCCCGAGCGAGCATTACCATCAAAATAAATAGAGTCTCCTATCAACTTACGACTTCCTGAGATCAACTCTGATCGATCCAAAAGAATACCAACATCACTATTTAAATCATAAATTCCCCTCCTTGAAATAATTACTCCTGAATCTGCTTTAATCAAACTCTCTCCTTGAAAACGTCCTATGCGACGCTCTGTATTATAGAAAAAATGCTCTGTCGTTAGCTCCGTACTATCATTATGTAATATAACGTTCTCGTGAAACTCAGCATCATTAGTTTGAGGATGAAACTCCCCATAGTCAGACGTCAGAGTATTCTGAGTATCAACAATAGTTCCACCATTAAAGTAGTAGCCAATATCCGTTATTCTATCATAATCAAGGCTGTCAGTAAAAAGCTTTGTTGTTGGATTCTCAAGCATCACCTTTTGCCTGAGCTTAGCAATCTTAGTCTGACCATCATAATAGAGATAGTTAGCATAGATATTAATGCTATCTCCTTGGTTCATCTCAACTTGCCCAAAAGCCTCAAAAATCTGACTCTTGTCGTGCAAATATGCACTATCACAACGCATCACAGCATCTCCGTGTCTAAAAATGACATTTCCAATGAAGCAATGAATACCTGGACGAAGAGAAGCATTGTAAGAAATACGATCAGCTTGTTTCATCTGAATTCGCGTTTCTCGTTCTTTATTAAGGCTATCAAGTTCTCCTTGTAGACTTGATGCCATATAAGGAACAGAGGACTCTGCTCTTGACATAGCCCTCAATCCCATAAAAGCACTCCCTAAAAATAGGAATAAGTAAGTAAATGCTTTTACAACTATTTTCGTCTTACCTTGCATTACTTATCCTCTTGAACCCAACCTGGATAACGGAAGTCACAATCACTATAACGAACTCGGATTACAATCGGTGTTTCTTTCTGTTTGCGACGAATCCAACGATTAATTTCAGTCTGCTGCTTACGATATAAGGCAAGCTCTTTAATCGTACGATAATCACTATTCAAATTAGCCAAATGCTCTGGGTGAATCGTACGCAAACGAACCAGTGCTACCAATTCCTTACCATTACGTTGCTTATAGATAAACGGATTAGACATCTCTCCTTCTTTCAGCTTATATGCAACTTTAGAAATATCTTGAGGCAAATCTTCATAACGGAAAGATGCCGAGCCATAGAATTTACTCTCTCGGTTCTTATTTGTCATCAAACCTCCACTATTACGAGTATCCTTATCGTCAGAATAAAACTTCGCTCCTTGCTCGAAAGTAAACTTTTCATCTGTAACGGCTTGCTTCAATGAATCAAGACGCTCCGTTGCTTGAATCAAAGCTTCCTCATTAGCCAATGGACGCATCAAAATATGACGAAAGTTTACCATATCACCACGCTTCTCTATAAGCTGTACAATATGATAGCCATCTTCAGTCTTAACAATGGGAGAAACTCTCTTGTCATCACTTAAGCCGAATACAATATCTGCAAAGTTCGGTTCAAGAGAAGACCTACCAACAAAACCATATTCACCACCACGTAAGGCAGTACGTTTGTCTTCTGAATAAAGACGTGCTAATGTTGAGAAATCTCGCTCACCACTATTAATATCTGTAGTAAACGAACGCAAACGAGATTTAATCCTATCAACCTCTGCTAGATCAACCTTAGGTTCTAAGGTAATCAATTGCACCTCTATTGTCTGAGGGATATAAGGCAAGCTATCTTGAGGGATAGAGTTGTAGAAGTTTCTAATCTCAGAAGGAGATACTTGAACATCTGCTGTAATCTTACGTTGCATAGCCTCTACAATATCACTATTACGTATCTCTTTACGTCTATCTTCCTTAATTTTGCTAAATGGCTTGTTGAAGTATTCCTCTACCTTCTCCTTAGAGCCAAGTTGTTCGATTACATAATCCGACCAAACTTCTAAACCACGGCTTACTCGTATTTCATTAGGTTCAATACTATCAATCTTAGCTTGGTTGAGAAATAACTTTTGGACAGCTATTTGCTCGGGAATGAGACAATCAGGATTGCCTTCAAACCGACGTCCCTCACTCTTCAAGATAAGCTTCTGAGCCTCAATGTCAGAGAGGAGTATCGGTTCGTCTCCAACCAACCAAACGACTCTATCTACTACATTTTTCTGAGCTTGAAGCTTCTTCGTACTTAGGCTACCAAGAGCTGTACAAGCCAAAGCAAGTATCGCTATTCTTTTTATTATCTGCATTTTATCTTTTACTAAAAGGAAAATCCTACGCTATTATTAACGTAAGATTTTCTCAGATTATTGTTCTATTAATTTGCAAGTTCTGAAAGGAATTTAATACGCATAAGACGAATCTCTTCCTCAGGATACTCATTTCCAAGTTCTTCACAAGCTTCTTCTAAAGAATCTGTCGTTGACTCCCTGAAATACTCGTAAATATCCTCTATATGTTCTTCATCAATAACTTCCTCAATAAAGTAAGTTATATTGATCCTTGTCCCTGAATAAACAATTGACTCAACCTCTGTCAGCAAATCAAAGAAGTCAATACCAAGACCTTCGGCAACATCATCAAGAGCAACCTTACGGTCTATTTGCTGAATGATTGTAATTTTCATCTTGTTCTTTTGAGGAACAGAACGAATACGCAAGTCTTCAGGTCTATCAATCTCATTATCCTCAACATAAGTTTTGATTAGTTCAAGAAACTCCTTACCATAACGTCGAGCCTTACCAGCACCAACCCCAGGGATATTTTGAAGCTCATCCATCGTAATAGGATAAAAAGCTGCCATAGCCTCCAAAGAAGAATCTTGGAAGATGACATAAGGAGGCACATTGTGCTTTGCTCCCATTTTCTTTCTAAGAGCCTTCATCATCTTAAAGATTGTATCGTCAGTGACACCACCTCCTGAAACAGACTCTTTCTCTACATTTACTTCATCATCCTCATCACTCTCTACAATTACAAAACTTACAGGCTTTGCTATAAACCTCTTACCCTTAGCTGTGATTTTAAGAGTACCATAAGTATCTACCTTCTTAGAGATATAACCATCAATAATCGCTTGACGGATAACATTAGTCCACACAGACCCATCATAATCTTTTCCAAGACCAAAGCAGTCTAAATCATCGTGCTTAAAATCTGTTATAGCAGATGTTTTTTCGCCACATAGTACCTTGATAACGTGTTCCGAACTAAATTTAGATTTCAACGACCCAATGACCTCCATTAGGTTTAATAACAATTCCTTTGCTTCCACTTTCTTTTTTGGGGATAAACAATTATCACAACATTTACAATTATCTTCTTTATAAGTTTCGCCAAAATAGTTCAAAAGGAACTTACGGCGACAAATATCACTCTGGGCATAATCACTTGTTTCACAGATTAGCTGACGAGCAACATCTTGTTCGGAGAGAGGCTTTCCTTTGAGCAAACTCTCCATTTTCTTCATATCTTCGGGGCGATAATAAGCGATACAAACTCCTTCACCGCCATCTCTACCAGCACGACCGGTCTCCTGATAATAAGCTTCCAAGCTCTTAGGCATATCATAGTGAATGACATAACGCACATCAGGCTTGTCAATACCCATACCAAAAGCAATCGTAGCTACAATTACATCAACGTCTTCGCTAAGGAAGGCATCTTGATAAGCAGATCGATCCTTAACCTCCAAACCTGCATGATACGGCAAAGCTTTGATACCATTTACCTGAAGAGCCTCTGCAAAGGTAGTAACCTTATTGCGACTCATACAATAGACGATACCACTTTTTCCTTTATTTTCTAAAATAAATTTAATAATATCCTTATCAATATCAGCCGTTTTAGGTCTAATCTCATATTTGAGGTTCTCCCGATTAAACGAACTCTTGAAAATGTTGGCATCTTCAATACCAAGATTCTTAAGGATATCTTGTGCAACCTTTGGCGTAGCTGTAGCTGTCAAAGCAATCAATGGACGGGGAGAAATCTGCTCTATATTTTCTCTAATCTTACCATATTCAGGACGGAAATCGTGTCCCCACTCCGAAATACAATGAGCCTCGTCTACTGCATAGAAAGAAATTTCTACACGACTCAACAGCTCAACGACTTCCTTTGTTCTCAAAGTTTCGGGAGCGACATATAGGAGTTTAGTCTTCCCTTGTAAAACATCTTGCTTTACCTCCTCAACAGCAGAGCGAGAAAGCGTAGAAATTATATAATGAGCTACGCTATCCTCTCCGTATAAACCACGGACTGCATCAACTTGGTTCTTCATCAGAGCAATAAGTGGAGATACGACAACAGCCATTCCATTCAGAAGCATTGCGGGAAGTTGATAACAAAGACTTTTCCCTCCTCCTGTTGGCATTAGGACGAAAGTATTTTGCCCAGCCAAAACGCTATTAATGATGGCTTCTTGATTCCCCTTGAAGAGGTCAAAGCCGAAATGCTTTTTTAGAGCTTGATTTAGTTCTTGTTTACTTACTTCCATATCCTTTATATTCTTTCTTTATTGCTCTGTGTCATCAAATCTTTTTTTATCGATGACAAGATGCGGAATTATTTTTCCGATTGTATTTGCTTCTCAGCATAAGCTTTATCAATGATGAACTCTGAATGAGCTTCAGGCATTTCAAACATTGCATCTATCATTATCTTCTCAACAATAGAGCGTAATCCTCTTGCCCCAAGCTTCTGCTCCATAGTACAAGCGACAATATAATCTAATGCCTCATCTGTAAACTCAAGTTTAACATCATCTAAAGCAAAGATTTTCTTATACTGCTTGATGACAGCATTCTTAGGCTCTGTTAAGATCATTCTAAGCGTATCAGCCGTCAATGGTTCTAAGTGTGTGATAATAGGCAAACGCCCTATAATCTCTGGAATCAAACCAAAGCTTTTCACATCACGTGCATCAACATAACGAAGAAGATTTTCCTCTTTTTCCAAATTATGTTTCTTTGCAGAGGCATCAAAACCAACCACTCTCGTATTCATTCTCTGAGCGACCTTACGCTCAATACCATCAAAAGCACCAGCACAAACAAAGAGAATATGCTGAGTATTAACGGCAATCATCTTCTGATCGGGGTGTTTGCGACCGCCCTGTGGTGGCACATTAACGACACTACCTTCAAGTAGCTTCAACAAACCTTGCTGAACGCCCTCTCCACTCACATCACGAGTAATAGAGGGGTTATCGCCCTTACGGGCAATTTTATCAATTTCATCAATGAAAACAATCCCCTTCTCAGCCTTTTCAACATCATAGTTGGAAGCCTGCAACAAACGAGTCAAGATACTTTCAATATCTTCCCCTACATAACCAGCCTGAGTCAATACCGTTGCATCAACTATAGCAAAGGGAACATTAAGCATTTTGGCGATTGTCTTAGCTAAAAGCGTCTTACCTGTCCCTGTAGGTCCGACCATCAAGACATTACTCTTATCAATCTCTACATCATCACTATCATCTTTAGAAATAAGACGTTTATAGTGATTGTATACGGCTACCGAGAGATAACGTTTAGCTTCATCTTGCCCCACGATATATTCATCAAGGTGTGCCTTAATATCAACAGGACGAGGGAGTTTATCTAATTTTAATTCAAATTGATCTTTTGCCCCAATACCATTTCGTTGCAGCTCTTCACTTTTAAGATATTCATCAAAGATCTCGTGAACACCTTGCATACAGAAAAAACAGATGTGAGTACCCGCAACCTCACCCGGAACTAAGTAACCTCCAGCTTCTTGACTTCGCCCACAAAGGCTACATTTTTTTGACTTTGCCATTATCTATTTTTCCTTAGTACCTAATACCTTATCAATCATTCCGTAATCCAATGCCTCTGGAGCTGTCATCCAATAGTCTCTATCACTATCACGCTCAATATCTTCTATTGAACGACGTGCGTGCTGAGCAATGATACCATAAAGTTCTTTTTTGACTTTGAGGATCTCTCTCGCTGCAATCTCAATATCACTCGCTTGCCCTTGAGCTCCACCAAGAGGCTGATGAATCATTACTCTTGAATGAGGCAAAGCCATACGCTTTCCTTCTGCTCCAGCGACAAGCAAGACAGAAGCCATAGATGCTGCAATGCCCGTACATACTGTACTTACATCACAAGAAATATACTGCATAATATCATAAATCCCATAGCCAGCATAAACTGATCCACCAGGGCTATTGATATAAATTGAAATATCAGCCTTAGGGTCGTTACTCTCTAAGAAAAGCAACTGAGCTTGAATAACATTCGCCGTATAATCATCAATACCTGTACCAAGGAAAATGATACGATCCATCATCAAACGAGAGAACACATCCATCTGTGCCACATTGAGCTGACGCTCCTCAACAATTGTTGGAGAGATATAACTATTTTGCAAACCTACATAGCTATCGAGAGCCAAGCTATTCAAACCTAAATGTTTCGTTGCATATTTCTTAAATTCGTTCATTCTATTCTAAACTTTAGTCTATGTCTTTCTAAATATAATAAGGAGGGGTTAATACTCTTAGAATCTACTTAAGAAATTTCCCCACTATTAAAACAAAGATAATAATTATTTGCGTTATAAAAGCACGATTATAAACCTTAGTCAAAATGTCCAAAAAATATACTTTTATCAAGGACAAAATACCACAAATCAGAACTACTCTAAAGAGTTCACACAACCTTCTATCTATCAATAAGATACAAACCTCAATTTTAAGGATAAAAAATGTTCCCGAAAACTCAGATGAGTTTTCGGGAACATTCATTTGAGTTTTTGGGAAAACTCATTTAACTTTTCCGCAAGACTTTCCGAAATTATCTAAATACCACAAATCGGAACTCCCCCAAAATCAACATTACAATCGGATAATATCATCACACAGAAATGCAACCTCTGAATGGTGCGTTATAAATAAAGCAATACGTCCGTCCATATACTCACGCAAGTTCTCAACAAATAACCGTTGCGTTGTTTCATCTAAAGCACTTGTAGCTTCATCAAACAAAAGAATCTTTCCAGGACGAAGCAAAGATCGTGCAATAGCAATACGCTGTGCTTGCCCCTCTGAAATACCATTTCCCTTCTCTCCCAAAACCGTGTCTAAACCATTAGGCAAGTCCCAAACAAAATCTGCAACAGCAATAGACAACACTTTCTGTAAATCCTGCTCACTTGCATCTAAATCGCCAACAAGCAGGTTTTCCCTAATAGTACCACTAAACAATGAGTTTCCCTGTGGGACATATACAAAGTTGGAGCGAGTATGCTCACTAATATCTATATCTTTCTCGCCCTTACTTTGAGAGAGCAACAACTTACCATCATTAACCTTATGCAAACCTAAAAGGAGCTTTAGAAGCGTTGTCTTCCCCGTCCCTGTTTCTCCCATAAGAGCAAGCATCTGCCCAGACTTAATATCAAAAGAAAAATCTTGGAAAATCCAATGATTCATATCTTCATATTTGAATGATATTGACTCTGCTCTCAAACTCTCAATCCCCTCAAGTTTTTGTTTATTCGAGCGTTCTTCCGTCTTGTATGCCAAGAGGTCGACCAAGCGATCAAGGCTGGCTTTAGCAGAAATCATTGAAGGGATAAGCGAAAGAAGATTAGACATTGGACGCTGAACACGAACAACTAACTGCAAGAAAGATGTCATTGTCCCAAAAGTAATGGTCTTTTTCATCAAACCATAGACACTCCAAAGGAAAGCAATCATATAGCCCCCACTAAAAGCTGCCTGAGCAATTAGATTGGCAAAAACAGTCAAACCAACACGTTTACGGATTGTATTATAGAGCTGAATTTGAATAAGGTGCAATCTATTGACTTCTATCTCTTGCCTCTCAAAGGTTCTTATTACCTGCTGATTCCCCAGTGACTCCTGCATCTGTGCATAGATTTTACTCTCGGTCTTCTTAATCCACTCGCTATAGGTCAGCATCTTACGATAAAACACCTTACTAAAACCAAGTAAAAGAGGCATACCAACCCCAAGCATTATTGCCAAAGTCGGACTCAAATAATAAAGCAATCCTAATGAGGCAACAAGCTGAACAGACGAAATAATAGCTGATGGAAAAGAGCGAGTAAGCAGATGAACAACAGCATCTGTATCTTTCATCAAACGGGTAAGCATATCACCACTATGCATTACCTTAAGGCTTTGCCAACGAACATAAAGCAAATGAGAAAAAATCCTCAAACGCACGGTATTCCCCATACGAACAGCCACAAAGTTTGTAAGCGAGATATTTAATAAGCGAAAAATAGTTTGAGCACCGACACTCAACACCAAGGCTATTACATAGTGATAAATCTCCCCCTGCCTCACTCCAACGGCAATATCTATTACACATTTAGATAGCCAAACAAAAAGCAATGAAGAGAAAATCATTCCAAAGCCAAGCAGAACCACTCCAATAAGTGACCACTTATATCCTCTAATTAGATAACGAATAAAGCTTAACATAGGAATTAAATAATATAAACTAATTGACTAAAACAATTCTTTGAGCGTTAGTTTGATACGAGTTACTGCTCCTATCAATGGAGTGTGCCGTATATGTTCAGGCGAGATAGGACTAATTTGATAAGAACGACAGAAGCTCTTCCTAAACATATAAATTCGTCTTAACCAAATATTTTTGAACTTCTTTCCTGAAAATGTTTCAAGACCAAAGTTTCCCCCACGAAAGACATCTTCAAGGATAAGAACTGCCAACCGTTCTGACTCCTCATCTTTAGGCAAAGCAAATGGAAAAATATCTTCAGACACCCCTAAATATCGCACTCCCATCAAAGCAAACAACTCCAAAGGACGCTGTAAATCAAAGCGATCAGCTATCATCTGAAAATGTGCCACATCAAGAGTTTGCTTATGATGATCTAAGAAAATAAACCAATCACAAATCTGACGTAACCCAATACCTAAATAAGAAAAATGGTGAAGGATATGAATAAAAACATAAATAGCATTTAGCTCCAAAGGTAAGGTTTGATAAACCTTACCATCAAGTTCAAACTTAGCAAATGCTTCATCTCGAATAATAGGCTCTAACAACTGCTGTAATGCTTCATCATACTTCTTGCGACCAAAATACATTAAATACAGATGATTCTCAATCGCAACCTTTCCCCGCCAATAAAATTGCTCATAAACAGAAGTCCCCTCAAGACGATACCCCTTGTTTTTTGCCCATTCATTAGCTCGTTCATAATCTCCCTTACGGTAAAGATAGACATCTATATCCCCACAAGAACGAAGCAATGGTTTTGGGTAGTAAGAAGCTAATGACTGCCCTTTTATTAAGACAAAGGGTAAATCTTCTTCATCATAATCCTCCTTTAGAAGAGCTAAAGCCTTATTTTGCTTACGATTGCTTTGCTCAATCATCTTGACTTTAAGGACAAGGCTCAAGCACATATCCCTTGGAGGCAAAAACTCCTTGGTCAAGTCTAAAATAATGTCCCCTATAAGAGCTAAAACAGATTGCTCTTGAGCAATCTCTTCAATACGTAGCCATTCTTCAGAAGTCAAATCAGAGAAATGCTCCAATTCAAGTTCTGTTCCCCAAACAGCCTTTGCAAGCAACTCCAAAAATAGAGTCTGTTCTTTTGAGAAATTACTCATTTTCTTTTAACTATTTATAAGACTCCCATTATATAATTAAGCTAAAATCTTTGCTTCAATTAGCACCTCTATCAACCTTTGAGCATCATCTAAAGCGGTCTGATGATCAACTTCATATTTTTGCTCAAGCAAAGAAGCCCAAACTTCAGCACTAACATCAAGATCTTTACTCTCTTTAATGAGATAAGCAGCGGTCTCATTCAAACTAATAGCTTGAGTATAATCTAATTGTTCTTCCTGTTCTGCAATCATAATATACTCGTCGCCAATCTTACGCAAAGAATGATTTTTATTTATTTTCATAAGCATTTTGTCTATATATACCTCTAAGACAAAGATAATCAATTATATTTTTTTATCAAAAAGAGGATTACAGCTTTCTGCAACCCTCTTTTTACATATATTTTATATGAGATAAAAACTACAATTCAATATCTCCGTTTACTGTTTCCTCCCAAGGTAAACCTTGTGTCATCAACAAGTCCATAAATGGATCTGGATCAAACTCTTCCACATTATAGACACCAGCACCAGACCAAAGCCCCTTCATAAACATTATAGCACCGATCGTCGCAGGGACACCTGTTGTATAACTTACACCTTGAGCACCTGTCTCTTGGAAAGCAGCTTGATGGCTACAGTTATTCCAAACATAATAAGTCTTTTCCTTACCATCTTTAACACCACGAATACGGCAACCAATAGAAGTTTCCCCTGTATAGTTTTCGCCAAGTTCCCCTGGATTAGGAAGAACTGCCTTCAAGAATTGAATAGGCACAATCTCCATTCCATTATACATCACAGGGTCAATGCGCGTCATACCAATATTCTGCATCACTCTAAGGTGCGTTAGATACTCCTGACCAAACGTCATCCAAAATCTTGCACGCTTGATTGTTGGGTAATTCTTAACCAAAGACTCCAACTCTTCGTGGTAAAGCAAATAACTTTCTCTTGCTCCAATATTTGGATAGGTTAGCAACTTATGAATCTCTTGTGGTTCTGTTTCAACCCACTCTCCATTTTCATAATACTTTCCTTTTTGAGTAATCTCACGGATATTAATCTCTGGGTTAAAGTTCGTTGCAAAAGCCTTATGATGATCACCACCATTACAATCAACGATATCCAAATAATGAATCTCGTCAAAGTGATGTTTAGCCGCATAAGCCGTGAACACGCCTGTTACGCCTGGGTCAAAACCACAACCAAGAATAGCCGTTAGACCAGCTTCTTTGAATCGCTCTTGATAAGCCCACTGCCAGCTATACTCAAACTTAGCTTCATCAAGTGGCTCATAATTAGCAGTATCCAAGTAGTTAACCCCAGCCTCCAAACAAGCATCCATAATATGCAAATCTTGATAAGGCAAAGCGACATTGATTGCCAAGTCAGGCTTGAAAGACTTCATCAAAGCAACAAGCTCTGGCACATTATCAGCATCAACTTGAGCGGTCTGAATACGCACATTCTTAATCTCTGAAGCAATCTTATCACACTTGCTCTTTGTTCTGCTGGCAAGCATTATTTCTGTGAACACATCACTATTCTGTGCCACCTTCTTTGCTACAACGGTACCAACACCACCTGCACCAATTATTAGGACTCTTCCCATATTTTTTAATTTCTCTTTTTATCTATTTCAGAATTGCCATTACAAGACAACGTTTACGCAACTAACGCAAACGGTTACTCATACGAATTAAAGTTTCATCTTTTAAGATGCCACGACGAGCTAAAAGCTGTAATACTAAGCTTACACAAGGGAAAGCTAAGTAAAATTTAGCTCCTACAAATTCCACTCCTAAGCTCTCCATATAAAAGAAAGTTAAGAATAGCACAAAAGCTAACATAGAGAATAGCAAGATTGTATTAAAGACACAAAGTCTCATCTGAAGCACTCTTTTCTTAAAAAGAAAAATCGTTACCACCGAAATCAAACTACTCAAAAGGCTCAGAACTCCCAAAGCAGATATTCCCATTGCAAATTCTCCAGTTGCTGCAACCGAAGGCTTTACTGCCCAAGCAGTCAATGTATAGAAAACATCTTGACCAACTTCAGTAAAATAAAGCAAGTCTTGCCAAGGGAAAATTGCCATCAAAACAGAGGCTACCAAGAGCCATACTGTTTGTATTCTCTGCCACATAATATCCTCTAAGTATTAGGATCTACTTGCTACTTTTGTCTTCTGGCAACTCATAGTAGAGTTCACCATCTTTATACTCCTGAGTAGCGATAAGGGTACTCTTAGGGATACGCTCATACGAACGAGAACAATTAATTTGTTCCTCATTCATTACATTATCAACAAGCTTATCCTCCGTTGTAGTAGCTGGAGCAAACTCAAGCAAACTCTCTTGAAGAGACTCCTTGATTTCTTGAGAAATTTGGTTAGCACGCTTAGCAATAATCATCAATGTTTGATAAACATTGCCTGTATCCTTACTCAAAGAGACCATATCTCTACTAACTGTACTCTTAGGAACTTTTTTCTGACGAGCTTCCTTTCTGTAATCTTTCTTCTGATTATCCATTCTTTTATTATAAATATTTTATTTCTTTACCAATAGTTTATCTAAACGCTTATAAATATGTTGAGCTTCTTTGATATAACGTCCTCGAGGGAATGTATTAAGATAGACATAATACTGGTCAATAGCAGAACGCAGACGCTCTTGCTGTTTGGCAAGGACACTAAGCTCGGCCTCTTTGGCCTTAGCTTTAAATATCAGATAAATTAAATCCTCTTTATCCTTGCAATAAGGAAAGTCTTTCAAAGCATTTTGAGCTGTAATAACGCAAGATTGATAATTGTTCCCCAAATACAATCCTAAGTTGTAATACAACTCTGCAGACAAATACTCCTTATGAGCCAACTTATCTTGAAGGCGAAACAACATTGATGTAACCTCTTCGGCATACTCTCCCTTTGGATAAAGCTCCAAATAACCATTCAGTTCTTTGATAGCCTCGTATGTAGGCGTTTGATCAAGACGTGCTTCAGGCGACGTTTGATATAGGCTATAACCAGCTTTATATCGAGACTCCGCTGACTTGGGAGACTTAGGATAGCTTTTGTAGTAGAGCTTAAAATAACGAGCAGCATCTTCGTAATGACCTAACTCATAATGACTATTAGCCATTAGATACGTACTCTGAGGTCCTTCTGCAGAAGGAGCTAACGAAGAGAGCATATCCTCCAAAAGACTAATTGTACGGCTATACTTCTTCTGATTATAACTTTTTTTAGCAAATGAATAGCGTTCTGCAACATCTGTGGACTTCTGCACCTTGTAGTATTCTCCACAAGATGAAAGCAACATCAACGTACAGCAAAAGCCTAATATCTTTCTCATATACTTTATTTTTCTTAGCCAGACCATTCCAAACTAAGTGGCTACAAAGATAATAAAATCTCACGACCTATGAAATAGCCTTAACGACAATAGATTCCAAGAGCCAACACCTTTATTTTTGAACAACAAGCTTTTTAGTAATACCCCCCTCTGGTCTTTGAAGGAGAACAAAATAGACACCTGAAGCGAGGTTCTCAACTAAATACTCTTCTTGAGAGATAGGATAACTACGAAGCAAAACTCCATTAGCATTGTACAAATTAACAGCCTGAACATTACGATCCCCCTGAAGTCTAAAGAAGGATTTTGCAGGATTTGGATATAAGACTAAACCTTCTTCTTGACTCAAATCCTCTAAAGCAAGGGTTTCATTTGCTTTATGAATATCAATTGTAAAATCACAGACAGTTCCTCTATTTTTGGACAACTTATTATTATCACTTAGATTTCCTAACGGACTAAGATCATCCCAATCAACCTTAAATCTTGCACGTGTTTTCCCAAGTTTGGCTGTCTTTGGTATTGTAAAGCTGGGCATTTGATTGGGAACATTATTCATACCGACTACAACACCCTTACTATCAACCCACTGACCATCTTTATTACAGACAGAATAAGAAACCAATTCATCGGCATCAAACTTCTTGTTATGATTATAATCAATATAAAAATAATAGTGCATCCACGTCAAATCCTTTACTTTAGGCACAAGTGTCAGCTCATTACCAATACTTGCCTGTAAGACATCTTTGGTATTATCAAAGACAATCTGACTCTGACTACTCGCATCCTCTCCTGCAACAATCGTCTTAAAAACCTGTGCTTTATCTTTAAGCTTTGCTCCCTCAACACTAATACTTTGAATGACACGATCAGTCCCCTCTCGTGGGTATTTCACTTCGTCCCAAACAGGATAATCCTCATCATTTACTAACTCTTTCTTATAGTGACGTACCCAATCAATCTCCATTTCAAGAGGCAAATCATTCGGATTGACATTACCAACCCAGCCCCCACCTAACTGCATACTTAAGATTAGATGCATTTCTCTATAAAAAGGAAATTGCCCCTTGCTATCAAGACTTGGATCTCGTTTATATTCAAATGTTTTGAGACCATTGATGTAGAAGATGAGCTTTTCTTTCTGCATCTCTACCCCAAACGTGTTGAACTCATTAGCATTAAAACGGCTTGTCTTATGCGAACCTGACTTACCTCCTAAGTTTTGAGTATAGTTAGAATGCACCGTTTGATAAACAAAATTATCAAAATTCAAATGCTCCATAATATCAATCTCGCCCTCCAGTGGCCAAGCTTTTTGTTGCTTAAATGGCATCAACCATATTGCAGGCCAAGCCCCTTTCCCAGAACCAAGCTTAGCACGTATCTCAACCTTACCACCCATAAAGGCATGTTTCCCTTTAGTCCAAAGACCTCCTGTCAGATATGGATCTTTAGGGTCTCCAGTAGCAATACCTTTAAGGACTAACTTACCATCACGCACTTCAAAAAGTCTTTCATCATCAGACATTGTATTTTTCCAGTCAGGCCTTCCTCTTGGAATCTTACTCCACGTCTCTGAATCAAAAGTCGTTCCATCAAAATTATCTTCCCAAACAATTTTCCACCTATATCTCTCTTGTGCCAAAAGAGTATTTGACACAAAAGCATTAACAAGAAAAAGACTTGAAAGTACTATATTTCGAAATCTTTTAGCTCCTTGACTGACATTTGTACGTACCATTTCCTAAAATATTTATTGTTACAAATTTATTTCAACTCTCTAAGAAACAAAGATAATGACTTTCTACACAAAGCCATCTATACCTTTAAATAACTTTCAGAGCAAAAGTCTCAAAATTTAAGAAAATTATTCAGACTCAATTAGGCAAAATACCACAAATCAGAACAGCCACAGGCTGGTTTATGTAACCAGCTCTCTATTAACAAAATACAAATCCTCTTTTTAAGATCAAAAAATGACTGGGAAAAGTCAAATGAGTTTTCCCGATAATTTCTAAAAGTTTTCCGGAAAACTTTTTTGACTTTCCCCAAACACTTCCCAAGCTGTTCCAAATAACACAAATCGGAACAGACACAACATGTCTTAATCCGCCTAAGTTCAAAGATTAAATGCAACAAACAATAGATATTACAAGTAAAAAAATCTTTACACCCAACTAATCATTAATCACAAACAGCAAAAACGCACTTATAATCAACTTAGAGGCAAAGAACTAAAACAATATATAAAAAGAAGAAACGTTAGACTAAACAGAGGTAGATTTTATTTTTAATTACAGCTATTTAAGAGTAGAAAAAGATTCGTATCTTTGTTAAACATATAGAATAAGAAAAATGACAAATAGAAAGAGATATAAAATACTTTGGGCAGATGATGAAATTGATTTGCTCAAACCCCATTTACTTTACCTTGAGACTAAAGGCTATGAAGTATGCCCTGTACTTAGTGGTGCAGATGCGATACAACAAGTCGAACAAGAAGACTTCGACCTCATATTCCTTGATGAACATATGCCTGGTCTAACAGGCTTGGAGACCTTACAGCGTATCAAAGAACTCTACCCTCACCTACCTGTAGTAATGGTAACCAAAAGTGAAGAGGAAGAACTAATGAATCAAGCCATTGGTGGCAAGATTGCCGACTATTTGATTAAACCAGTCAATCCAAGTCAGCTATTGCTCTGTCTGAAAAAGAACCTTGATAAAAGCAGTATCATTACCGAAACGACAACGATGAACTACCGACAAGAGTTTGCCCAAATTGGAGCGAACTTGAGCGAAAGGCTTTCCCTTGATGAATGGAAGGACTTATACCGCCGTTTAGTTTATTGGGAACTTGAGCTTGAAGATGGTGATGAGCAGATGTCTGAGTTACTTGAGATGCAAAAAACTGAAGCGGATAACCTTTTTAGTCGCTTTATCTCTCGCAACTATGAATCTTGGTTTGAAAAAGGGGAAGAAGCTAACAAACCATTTATGAGTCCTGAGGTCTTCAAAAACAAAGTCTTCCCTCTTCTTGATAATGGGGAAAAGGTATTCTTCATCTTAATAGACAACTTCCGTCAAGATCAATGGGCTTCGGTTAAGCCTCTGCTTAGTGAGTTCTTTTCGTTTGAAGACGAAGATCTCTATCTATCTATTCTACCAACGGCAACGCAATATGCCCGCAATTCGATCTTTTCGGGACTAATGCCACTGCAAATATCAGAGATGTTCCCCGAGCTTTGGGTTGATGACGAGAGTGAAGAAGGTAAAAATCTAAATGAAGAGCCATTAATCCAAACTCTTCTTGATAGGTATCGGAAAAAGTATTCATTCTCCTATAATAAGGTTTATGACACTCGCTTTGGCGAAAAACTTCTTGCCAACATCAATTCTCTCAAGGACTATGACCTTAATGTCATCGTTCTAAACTTCGTTGATATGCTTTCGCACGCAAGAACTGAAAGTAAGATGATACGAGAGCTTGCCAACACAGAGGCTGCCTACCGCTCCTTAACAAAGAGTTGGTTCAGACACTCTATTACTTACAACCTTTTTAAGAAGATTGCAGAAATGGGCTATAAGATTGTCCTGACGACAGACCACGGAACAATCCGAGTAAAGAATCCTGTTAAGATTATTGGAGATAAGAATACCAATACTAATCTTCGTTATAAATTAGGGAAGGCTCTTAGCTACAACAATCGTGAAGTCTATGAGATTATCAATCCCAAGCAAGTTGGTTTACCTAAGAACAATCTAACAGATCGTTACGTGTTCTCTCGTGGACGAGACTTTTTTGCCTATCCAAATAACTATAACTATTATGTGCAATATTACAAGGATAGCTTTCAGCACGGGGGGATTTCTCTTGAAGAGATGCTCATTCCAATCATTACAATGAATGCAAAGAAATAAACGAAGATGTTAGAAGAAAAAACATATATACTAAAATCATTAGAAGCATTACCTGAGGTTGCTAAGCAATTCGTCAAAGACTTTATGCCTGAAGTTAAAGTTTTTGCTTTCAAAGCTCCTATGGGAACGGGCAAAACAACCTTTATTAAGACCGTCTGTGAAGCTTTGGGCGTAGAAGATGTTATTAATAGTCCAACATTTTCTATCGTTAATGAATATGACACTGCAAATGGAGACTTAGTTTATCACTTTGATTGCTATCGCCTCAACGGTGTCGAAGATGCTTACAACTTAGGAGCAGAAGACTATTTAGATAGTGGTGCTTATTGTTTCATTGAGTGGCCAGAGGTTTTAGAGCAACTTATGCCCAAGACTTATGCCCTTGTCTCAATAGAACTTAATAGTGATAATAGTCGTACAATGACAGTAAAAATTATAAAATAGAAGTAAGATGATATATTCGATGTTTGAGAACGAGAATGGTTCTTCAAGAGGTTCGATAGAAGTAATCTGTGGATCAATGTTTAGTGGCAAGACGGAAGAACTGCTTCGTCGCCTCAAAAGAGCTAAAATTGCCAATCAACCTGTTTCTATCTTCAAGCCAACGGTTGACACTCGTTATGATAAGGTACAAGTCGTTTCTCACGACAAAAATGCCATTAATTCCCACCCTGTGAAGCATTCTTCAGAGATTCCAAGCCTTTGCACTAAGGGATCTACTATAGGGATTGACGAAGCTCAATTTTTTGACGATGGTATCATTCAGATTGCACAAGACTTGGCAGACAAGGGACATCGTGTCATCATCGCAGGTTTGGATATGGACTTTAAGCGTCAAGCTTTTGGACCTATGGCTCAACTATGTGCCATTGCAGACTCTGTACACAAGATACACGCTATCTGTATGGATTGTGGTCGCTTGGCTAACTATTCTTACAGATTAGTTGGTGGAGAAAAGCAAGTAATGCTCGGAGAGAAACAAGAGTATAACCCTCTATGTCGTGCCTGCTACTTAGAACACCAAAAACAAACAAAATCAATCATAACAAATACAAAACAAGAAGAAAATGATGACCTATAGAAAAACTTTATCCTTAGCTCTTGCAAGTATCGCATCAAGCTTGCTAATGTCAAGCTGTATCATTGTCTCTACAAGTAAGGGAGAACATTGCACAATATTAAAAACAAAGAAAGAAGCACAGCACATAAGCCCAACATTAGGCGGAAAGCTCTTTACCTCGGCTTGGATACAGCGTTCGGCAGAGTATGATGCTCTTTGCCTTCAAGCCTACAATAGTGCAACAAACTACCTACATCAAATGGTTAAAGAGGATAGTGCCAAACCTTGGGCTATCGTAACCGATATTGATGAAACAGTGGTAGATAATACTCCCGTTTCTGTATCACAAGCTCTAAAAGGAGAAGATTATACGGACAAGTCTTGGGATAAATGGTGCGAAAAAGGAAAAGCCGAAGCTCTTGCAGGAGCTGTAGCATTCTTTAATGAAGCGAACCGACTTGGAGTACAGATATTCTATATTTCTAATAGAAAAGAAGTTAATAGAGAAGGTACAATTAAAAATCTTCGTCGTTTAGGTCTTCCTCAAGCAGAGAATAGCCACCTTTTGCTTAGAACAACAACTTCGGACAAATCTGCACGCCGTGCCATTGTCCTAAAAGATTATGATATAATGATGCTAATCGGTGATGCTCTTGGAGACTTTGACCATCTCTTTGACTCTAAAGATGAGCTTATCCGCAAGTCTGGCGTCGTGAGTAATGCGAAGAACTTTGGCACACGTTTCATTGTTCTTCCTAATCCAAACTATGGTGCTTGGGAGAAAGCTATGAATGGCGGTTACCCACCATTGGATAAGAAGGACAAGAACCTTCTTGAGACACTACAAAAAGATTAAACACGATATATGAATCAAGAATTTAAGTTAAGACTTATCCCTGAATGGGAGCAACAAGATTTAGTTATCATTGCTTGGCCTCACGAGGAGACAGATTGGAATAATATCTTAGATGAAGCCGAGCGTTGTTATCTGAATTTAGCTAAATCTATTTTAGCTTTTGAAGACTTATTAATCTTAAGTCCTAATGCCGAACATATTCATAAGCTCTTTGCTAATGAAAGCCTTACCCATAAGCTTTCCGTAATGGAAGTACCAACAAATGACACTTGGTGCAGAGACTATGGGGCTTTATCTTTTACTATAGGTGTTAATGGAGAAGAACGTAAACTTTTAGCGGACTTCACTTTTAATGCTTGGGGTATGAAGTTTCCTGCCGATAAGGATAATCTGATTAATCGTTGCCTCTATCTTAGCTATGCTTTCAACAAAGATGTAGATTTCTTAAATAGAAAGTTCTTAACGCTTGAAGGGGGATCTATTGAAAGTGATGGACAGGGGACAATAATGACGACCTATAATTGCATCTTTGAACCTAATAGAAACCCAGCCTTTACAGAAGATGATTTACGTCAAACACTTAAAGATGTCTTAGGAGCAGAACGCTTGATTATCTTGGATAATGGAGAGCTTGAAGGAGATGACACTGATGGTCATATTGATACCTTGGCTCGCTTTATCAGTTCAGATACTATTGCTTATGTTGCCTGCGATGATGTCCAAGATAGTCATTACCATAGCCTCAAGCGAATGGAAGCCGAGCTTCAACAACTTCGTCAAATGAATGGCGAACCTTATAAGCTAATCCCTCTTCCTCTGCCTAAAGCGATTTACGAAGAAGATGGACATCGTTTACCTGCCACTTACGCTAACTTCTTGTTTGTCAATGGAGGACTTTTAGTGCCAACTTATGGACAAAGCTCTGATGATGAGGTTATAGCTAAACTTCAAGAGGTATTACCTGAGAGAAAAGTTGTTGGTGTTGATTGTCGCACCCTTATTCGTCAGCACGGTAGCTTACATTGTGCTACAATGCAAATACCTAAAGGCTTTATCAACGCTCAAAAATTTAATAGTTAATGAAAGTCGGTCTTATTCAACAAGCTAATACTGGAGATATTGAAGCTAATATGCTCAAGCTTGAGGGCAATATCAGAGCCGTCGCTCAAGAGGGAGCAGAACTGATTGTTCTTCAAGAATTGCATAATGGCTTATACTTTTGCCAAACAGAAGATGTTAATGTCTTTGATCAAGCAGAGTCAATCCCTGGTAAAAGTACGGAGTTTTATGGAGCTATCGCCAAAGAATTAGGCGTTGTAATAGTCCTTTCTCTTTTTGAGAGAAGAACAGCTGGATTGTATCACAACACTTCTGTCGTGATAGAGAAAGATGGCTCTATCGCTGGGAAATACCGCAAAATGCACATTCCAGACGACCCAGCTTATTACGAAAAATTCTATTTCACCCCTGGGGATTTAGGCTTTGAACCCATTGACACAAGCCTTGGACGTTTGGGCGTTTTGGTCTGCTGGGATCAGTGGTATCCCGAAGCAGCTCGCCTAATGGCAATGCGAGGTGCTGAACTCCTCATCTACCCTACAGCTATTGGCTGGGAGAGTAGCGACAGCAAAGACGAACAAGAACGTCAGTGGAATGCTTGGCAGATCGTTCAGCGTGGGCATTCAGTAGCTAATGGTTTACCTGTTATTACCGTTAATAGAGTTGGCAAAGAGGCAGACCCTTCAGGACAAACAAATGGCATTAGCTTTTGGGGACATAGCTTTGTTACAGGTCCTCAAGGAGAACTTCTTGCAGAGCTTGACACAGAAGAAAAAAATGCTGTCGTAGAGATTGACCTCAAGCGTTGCGAAACAGTTCGCCGTTGGTGGCCTTTCTTCCGAGATAGACGTATTGATGCTTTCGGCAAACTAACAGAACGCTTTCTTGACTAAAATACGATCTCTGATGGATACTACAAAATATAAACTCTATACCAAAGGTGGTGATAAGGGCAAGACTTCTCTTGTCGGAGGCAAGCGTGTCCCTAAATATCACATTCGTATTGAAAGCTATGGCACGATAGATGAGCTAAATTCTTTCATTGGTCAATTACTTGCTTTTGAACTTGAAGAAGCTGACAAGAAGACCTTGACTTGGATACAGCACAAGCTTTTCTCTGTTGGTTCTTATTTAGCGACTGACCCTACACAAACAGAAATTAGAGTTGAAAGTCAAGTCAGCGAACAAGCTATCGAACGTATAGAAGCAGAGATTGACCGATTGAGCGATTTAGTTCCTCCAATACAAGCATTCATCTTGCCTGCAGGCGGAATGCTCCCTGCCACAGCTCACGTATGCCGTACCGTCTGCCGTCGTGCTGAGCGTTGTATCTATCAGCTTAATGCTCAAGAAGAAAGTCCAATAGAGCCTTTAGTCCTTAAATACGTTAATAGACTAAGTGATTATTTCTTTGCCTTAGCTCGTAAAGAGAGTTATCGGCTTAATGGAGAAGAAATTACTTGGCAATACGAACACGATTAAACGATAAGAAATTGAAGATAATGAAATTCGGAGGCACATCTGTTGCCTCAGCGGAACGCATTCAACACGTTGCTCAACTTATTACCAAAGATAATAGCCCTAAGATTGTGGTACTATCAGCAATGGCTGGCACAACTAATATGCTTGTAGAGATTAGCCGTCAGCTAATGCAGAAGCACCGACACGAGGCACTAATGCTTCTGTCCAAGCTTAAACGCAAATATGAGCTTGAGACGAAGCTTCTCTTCCCCAATCGTATAAGTTATGATAAGAATTGGACGATTGTCAACGAAACCTTCTTTTTCTTAGAGCAAGTTTGCTATGCCGAGAACTTTACCCTCTTTGACGAAAAGAAAATCTTAGCACGAGGAGAACTGCTTAGCACTGCAATGATGCTCGGACATTTGGCAGACAAAGGAATTAAAGCCGTCGGCTTACCTGCTTTGGAGTTTATGCGTACGGATAAAAATGCAGAACCCGACTTAGACTATATCCAAGAGCATCTGCAGAAAATACTCAAAACGATAGACTCTGAGGTGAAGCTATTTATTACAGAGGGTTATATCTGCCGTAATGCCTTTGGTGATATTGACAACCTTCAGCGTGGGGGAAGCGATTACACAGCATCTCTCATCGGTTCGGCTCTAAACTCTAAAGAAATCCAAATCTGGACAGACATTGACGGAATCCACAACAACGACCCTCGTGTCGTAAATGAAACGAGACCGATTAGGAAACTACGCTTTGAGGAAGCTGCTGAACTGGCCTACTTTGGAGCAAAGATCCTACACCCAACCTGCATTCAACCTGCACGTTCCAAGGGTATTCCTGTTCGCTTGCTGAATACCTTAGACCCATCTGCCGAAGGAACAATTATCTCTACAGAGACAGACAAGGATCAAATCAAAGCTGTAGCAGCTAAGGACAATGTCTCAATGCTTCGTATTCGCTCAAACTATCAGCTAAGTCCGTGGAACTATATCGCTCAGATATTTAGCATTTTTGAGCGAGAACGTATCCCTGTAGATATGATTTCCTCTACAGAAGTTGCTCTATCCTTCACTTTTGATAGCGATAAGTTCACCCCTGAGCTTAAAGAAGAGCTATCAGCTTTAGGCGAAATAGAGATTTTGCATAATCTAACAGCCGTTTGCGTAGTGGGAGATATGGAGAGTGAAAACATTGGTTTCCAAACGCAAGCCTTGGAGTCGCTTAATGCTATCCCAATATTAATGATTGCTTACGGTGGGAGTGATTATAACCTCTCTATTGTAACGCACAAACAATATAAGCAAGAAGCTCTAAGTGCTTTGAACAATCACCTGTTTAAGAGATAACTGATTTCTTATAAGCACCAATGAATAAAACAAAACTATACATAGGCTTATTGAGACCTAAGACACTTCTCTCGGGGCTTGCTTCTGTCATTGTCCCCATAGCTTATGCCTATTCAATCAAGGGTACTGTATCTATTGTGTACAGTATCCTTTTAATTTTGATCGCCCTATCGGCTCAAATATCAAGCAATATTGCCAATGACCTTTGGGACTTTAAGAAAGGCGGTGACACTTCCGATAGAAAAGGTCCTTTGCGACCTCTAAGTCAAGGCCTGCTCTCCGTCAAAGAAGTACAGATAGCCTTAGCTCTAAGCTTTGGGGCTTTATTACTCTTTGGTATTAGCCTTTCATTACTTGTCAATCCTTATTTGCTGTTAGTTGGCTTGGCTGTTGCTTTAGGACTTTTTGCCTACTCGGCAGGACCTTTTCCGCTTTCTCGCAATGGCTTAGGAGAAGTTGCTGTCTTTATCTTTTTCGGACTTGTCCCTGTCGTGGTTGGAGCTTATGTCTTAGGGATTGATGTGCTGAATGACAAACACATTTGGCTACTTGGGGCTTCGCTTGGTTTTGCAAGCTGTAACATCTTGCTTGTCAATAACTATCGTGACTACGACGAAGATAAAGCTGGTGGCAAACGGACGCTTACCGTCCTCTTGGGCAAAGAAGTGAGCAAGTATCTCTATCTGCTATTTATACTCTTGTCCATCTCCTCTCTTTATTTCCTCTTGCCTCCTCTAATAGCTGTTTTTATCTTTGCTTACCTATATCATTATAGCTATCATTCGCTCAAGGCGTCAGAGGGCAAAGAACTAAATAACACCTTAGCTCTGACAGCTCGGAATGTCTTTCTCCTTGCTCTAATCATCTGCATCGCCCTACTCTATCCGATTCTATAACGACTAATCCTATTATCATCAAGTTGGTTGAGATAAGACGTAAATTAGCAGTTCCGATTTATGGTATCTAAGTCAATTTTAAAAGTGATTGGGCAAAGTCAGAAAAGTTTTTGGGAAAACTTTTAGAAATTACTGGGAAAACTCAAATGAGTTTTCCCAGTAATTTTTTGATCTTAAAATAAGGACTTGTATCTCACTAATAGAGAGCGTGTTGGATAAAACACCCTGCGGGTGTTCTGATTTGTGGTATTTTACAAAGAAAACAAGCTTAAGATTATACTATTTTAGTCTTTGTATAATCTATAAATTTCCAAAGAATTGCATCAAAAAAGTATAGGAAAAGCATTATCTTTGTTGTAACAAATTAGATTGGAATAAGGTTGGCGTATGGCATTATACAAAGAGGTCTTTAAGGCTTTCTTCAAGATCGGAATAGGAACTATTGGTGGAGGCTTTGCAATGATACCAATGATGGAGCAAGAAATTGTCCATCGACATCATTGGCTATCAGAAGAAGAGTTCGTTGACGTCCTTGCCCTCTCGCAAGCTTCCCCTGGGGTTTTTGCCGTTAATCTATCCAGCCATATCGGCTATAAGCTTGGAGGTATCAAGCTCTCTATATTGGCTGCCTTAGCTAACATCTTACCTTCAATTTTGATTATCTTGACTTTTGCCATAGTGCTAAAGGAATTTAGAGATAACACCTACGTAAACCACTGCTTTATGGCTATTCGCCCTGTTGTGGTTGGTCTGATTATCTCGGTTGTTTATTCGCTTATCAAAAAGACTCCGCTCAACAGCAAGACAGCTTTCTTGCCGATCATAACAATCGTCCTGATCTATTTCTTACACATTTCTCCTGTCTATATCATAATGCTTGGACTTAGCTTCGGTCTATTTTATAGCCTGTATCTGAGCTATAACAACAAAAAGAAAGGACTAAAGCTATGATATTCCTTGAACTATTTTGGGTCTTCTGTAAGATAGGTATCGTTAATTTTGGTGGAGGTTATGCGATGCTTTCACTTATCCAAGCGGAAGTCGTGGTTCGACACCATTGGCTCACTTCGGCACAGTTTACAGATATTGTAGCTATTAGCCAAATGACCCCTGGTCCTATTGGGATTAATGTTGCGACATTCGTAGGCTATACTGCCATACTTGAGCAAGGCTATACCCTACCGATGGCTATTCTTGGAGCTTTGCTCACAAGCTTTGCCGTCATCTTACTCCCATTCATCTTAATGCTCTTTCTGGGCTACCTCTTCCGTCGCTATCAAGATAGCCTACTGATGAAGCATACTTTCTCTATCTTACGTCCTATTATTATTGGACTTATAGGCTCTGCCTGCTTGATTTTGATGACAGAGGAAAACTTCGGTTCATTCAATGAAAATGCTTTATTTTTTGTCATAAACATATTAGTTTGTATCTTAGGCTTCGTAACGGTTGCTTTCTATAAGATGAACCCTCTAAAAGTTATTGGGATAGCTGGGCTTATAGGCTTATTTATCTATCCTATAATTATCTGAACAAAAGGGAGTAAGCATTGTTTATGTAATAATTTAATTAGGTGATAATTGGTATGAAAGAGCAATTTAAACGTATTGACGAACTTATTAGACGTGAGATAGTGCCTGCTACAGGTTGTACAGAACCAGCTTGCATAGCACTGACAGTAGCTTATGCTACTAAGGTATTACCGTCTCCACCGAGTAAAATTGAAGTTCTCCTCAGTGCCAATATGCTCAAAAATGCAATGGGCGTCGGAATCCCTGGTACGGGAATGATTGGTATCCCTATCGCTGTAGCATTGGGAGCGATACTACAGAACCCTGAGCAGTCTCTTGAATTGCTTAATGAATTTAATGATAAAGAGCTTGAAAAAGCCAAGATACTCTCTGAGACAGATAAGATTAGCATTAAGTTGAAGTCTGGAGACATTGACAAACTTTACTCCGAAGTTATCTGCTACGATGATGAGGGCAACAAAGCTCAAGCTATTATATCAGGCACACATACCAACCTGACTTTCTTAGCCTTGAATGATGTCGCTCAAGACCAAACAGCCTCGCAAACGACAGACAGCTGTCCAACGCTCAATGGCTGTGGTGAAGAGCTAAACACCAATAAGCTCAAAGAAGATGATATTCAATTATCATTTGATTTGATCTATGACTTTTCTACCAAAGCTAAGCTTTCGTGCTTAGACTTTATCTACGAAGCTGCCTTACAAAACAAAGCGGTCGGCACTTATGCCTTAGAGCATAAACACGGACATAACCTCGGACGAATCATCAGTAGTCAGGAAGGTCAACGCTTATTGGGGTCAAACCCTCTGACACAAATGATTGCCTATACGAGTGCAGCCTGTGATGCACGAATGGACGGAGCTTTGATGACAGTAATGAGTAACTCAGGAAGTGGCAACCAAGGTATCTCGGCAACTCTACCAATACTTACCTTTGCAGAGACACAAGGCTGTAGCAGAGAAGCTACGACAAGAGCTTTGATGATGAGTAGCTTAGTCGTAGTATATATCAAACAAACCTTAGGTCGCTTGTCTTCCCTATGCGGAATGGTACTCTCAGGGATTGGCTCTGCAACGGGTCTTGTTTATCTAATGGGTGGCTCTCGTGAGCAGTCAGCTTTCGCTATCCAGAATATGATTGGCAACGTTACGGGAATGATCTGCGATGGAGCCAAACCTGGTTGTAGCCTCAAGTCTTCTACAAGTGTTAGTTCGGCAATGGTATCAGCCTTGCTCGCAATGAGCGATGAGCGTGTCAGCTCTATGGAAGGTATCGTCGCAGAGAGCGTTGATGATAGCATACGCAACTTAGCTATTATCGGACGAGATGGAATGCTTGCAACAGATAAAGAAATCCTTCATCTAATGACAAACAAAAAGAAATAATATGCACTCAATTAGCTTTATTACAATTATACCTGCACGCTATGGGTCAAGCCGTTTTCCGGGGAAACCCTTAGCTGATATGAAAGGAAAACCAATGATACAGCGTGTTGTAGAACAGGCTCAGAAGTTAGGTGGACGTGTCGTCGTAGCTACAGACAACCAAGCTATTTATGATTGCGTTGAAGGATTTGGCGGAGAGGTTGTCCTGACCCGAGAAGACCACAACTCAGGTACAGAACGCTGTATTGAAGCATTTGAAAAAGTTGGCAAGGGAGAAGAAGTATTACTTAACCTACAAGGCGATGAACCTTTTATCCAAATTGAAGAAATAAACAAACTCATTGCAATGTTTCGTGATGAAAGCATTAGTATCGGCACACTTGCAGAGATATTTCCTTCAGAAACGCCTGATAAAGAGCTAAGTGATCCCAATAAAGTGAAACTCGTTTGCAATGCCAAGAATGAGTCGATGTATTTTAGTCGCTCAGTTATTCCTTTTATTCGAGACTGCAAGAGCGACAACCTTTGTGCCTCTTTTGAATACCTACGACACGTTGGCATCTATGCCTTTCGCACTTCAATCATCAAAGAGTTAGAGACCATTACAGACAAAAGCCTTGAGAATGCTGAACGCTTAGAGCAACTCTCTTGGCTTAATGCAGGGTATAAAATCGGAGTTCTCAAGACCAAGCATTCTTCCATTGGGATTGATACGCCAGAAGATTTGCTCAAAGCTTGTAACCTTTTAGAAGAGTAAACAAAACGTGATAGATAAAAGTACCATACAACGTATTATAGAATCTGCCAATATTGTAGATGTTGTCAGTGACTTTGTGAGCCTAAGAAAAGCTGGGGCTGACTACAAAGGCTTATGTCCATTTCACGCTGATAGAAGACCCTCATTCTCTGTTTCTCCTTCAAGGAATATATGTAAGTGTTTCTCTTGTGGAGAGGGTGGCTCTCCGCTTCACTTTATTATGAAGCACGAACAGCTAACCTATGTTGAGGCTCTGCGTTATTTGGCAAAAAAGTATGGTATTCCGATTCAAGAGAGAGAAGAGACTGATGAAGAAAAAGCTGCCGCAAATGAGAGAGAAAGCCTTTTCTTAATCAATGAATTTGCTGAAGGCTTCTTTGAGGAACAGCTATCCAACACCGAGGAGGGACGAAACATTGCTCTAAGATATTTTCAAGAGCGAGGCATAAGACCCGAGACGATTAAGAAATTTAACTTAGGTTATTCTCCCAAAGAGCGAACAGCTCTGACAAATACTGCCGTTAGCAAAGGCTACAAATTAGATCGCTTGCTTACTGTTGGGCTATCTGTTCAATATGATGAACATAAGCCTGCTATTGACCGCTTCCGAGGACGTGTTATCTTCCCTGTTCGGAACTTAGGAGGGAAATATGTCGCTTTCGGTGGACGTATAATGGGCAAGAGCGATAAGCTCGCTAAGTATCTCAATTCTCCAGAAAGTCCTATTTACTCCAAAAGCCGAGAACTATACGGACTTTATCAAGCTAAATATGCCATATCCAAAGCAGATAAATGCTATTTGGTAGAGGGTTATACGGACGTGCTGTCAATGCATCAGGCAGGACTTGAAAATGTTGTGTCGTCATCAGGGACAGCCCTAACCATTGAGCAGATAAGGTTGCTCAAACGCTTTTCACAAAACATCACCGTTCTCTACGATGGCGATGCTGCTGGTATCAAAGCCGCTCTAAGAGGGATTGACCTCTTACTGGAAGAAGGCTTAAACATCAAAGTTGTACTTCTGCCAGAAGGAGAAGACCCAGACTCTTTTGCCCAAAGTCATTCAAGCGAAGAGCTTCTGCAGTTCCTTAGCGGAGCTGAGGTGGACTTTATTCATTTCAAAATTAACCTCTACCAAGAGGAAATGGAGAAAGACCCACTCAAGAGAGCCGAACTAATTAAAGATATCCTCAAAAGCATTGCACTAATCCCTGATAACATTAAGCGTTCTGTCCTGATACAAAGCTCTGCAATCGAACTAAGAATGAACGAACACTTGTTGGTTCAAGAAGTTCAAAAGCTCCGAGAGAGTGGACTAACAGCAGGAGGCTATCATCGTGCAAAACAATCTCCACAAGTAAGCCAACCGACTCCACAAAAAGAGCCTGCTCCACAAGCAACAGAGCAAAGGCAAGAAGAAGCAAGTAAAGCCATTTACTCTGAAAATTCTCAAGGACTATACCCTTATGAAGCAGACTTAGCAGACTTCATCATAACGAATGCAGGGAAATCTATGTTGATACCACAAGAGGACATAGAGTTTGAAGATGAAGAGGCTGATGTTGAATATGTTTTGATTGACTCTGCCATCAACTATATCTATGAGGTTTTAGAAGATGATGAAATCTTAGAGAAGATGTCTCCCCTATTCAAATTGCTCTTAGAGGAAGTCTTATCTTTTGACACAGAATCAGAGATTCCTTTAGATAGCTATCTCTTAGCACACAAAGACGAGGCTCTAAGACGTTTGGCAACAGATGTGATTAGTCGTAATATGCTACTTGAACAAAAAGAAAAACCTGAACGCCCCTATCAAGACTTATTCGAGGGAGACGCTCAAGGAGCTAAAGCTCGTAAAATAGCTTACGAACAGAAAATCAAGCAAGAGAAGCTTTCACAACGAGGGCTAAAAGTTCGTTCACTCTTGGCAAATATTGAGTTCTTTATCTTGAAGAACAACATATTAGAAGTACAGAATTTAATCAGATTAGCTCAACGTGAAGGAGATAAAGATAAAGTCTCAATGCTTATTAGCCATCTAACAGAGATGAATAAACTCAAAGTAGAGCTGGCTCAAGAGCTCGGAGGACGAACAATACAAGCCTAATTTTTGTTTTACTAATACAAGGTCTTTACCTAAGTAAAACAAGTACAAATCATTAAATAATTTAAGTAAAATGAAAAAATCAAATATCTTATTATTAGCCTTAGCAATAGGGCTTACTATTATGCTGAGTACAGTCTTTCTACAAAGCTCAAACGATAAACAAGCAAGTAAACAGGGGGATAAAAGCGAACAAGTAGAGCAAAACAAACTTGTCAAACATATTACAGCTAAGTATATGCGAGAGCATATCTATGACTATAAAGAAAACCCAACTAAGTTTGTCTTCAAAGGTGAACGACCTGCTGTATTAGATTTTTATGCTAAATGGTGTGGTCCTTGCCGTCAACTTTCGCCAAAAATTAGTAAATTAGCAGAAAAATATAAAGGGCAAATTGATTTCTATAAGGTTAATGTAGATAATGAAGAAGCTTTAGCTCGCCTTTTTGGAGTTCGTAGCATTCCAATGTTGCTATTTATTCCGATGAAAGGTGCTCCTATCCAAACAGTTGGAGGTTTATCTATGGAACAATTAGAAGAAAATTTAGCTAAAATAAAAACAAAATAAATAGAAGTATTATGGCAAGTAAGAGAAAACTAAAAAAAGGATTTATTGCTTTATCTACAGAGCTTTTCAATGAAGCATTGCTCTTCAGAGCATTTTCTAAAGAAGATGAAGCGACTGCCCTTGATGAGATTATGGATCAACTAATTGTTTGGACAGACGATACGATCCGTCGTATTTCGCACCCAGATGGCAAGGACAACCCTAAGCTTGTCAAAGCCTACTACAAGAAACTACATCAAGACATTGAGACTCGTGCGACCGAAATTGGAGACGAACTAACAAAATGTTTAGAACGACTATAAGTGAACTAACAACAATCAGATAGAATATGCCCAACGATGTTTTGTAGAGAAACAAGAAAAATCTCTCAAGGCATCGTTGGGGCTTTTTATTTAGACGGAATCAATGTATCGAAACTCTTTGCAAAACAATCCTAAGCACTTGAGAAGCTTTGGGTTTTTATTCTTCTTACTCATTTTCTCAGGCTACTTCTTTAGGGATTATATACTTAAAGATAGTGCTTCTATACTCATTGAAAATTTTAACTTTTGGGAGATTGGTCTAATACCTATCCTTACGATAGCCCTATCCTACATACTTATTCATTGGTTTGGCAACCTATTGCTTCTCAACAAAAATGAACGCTCGGTCTTTTTGTTTATTTTCCCATCATCATTATTTACATTTGCTTACCTTGGGAGCTGGAGTACTCAAGGCTTTTTGACAGGCTCATCAGCTATTAACTTTGCTATCTTCTTATTTTTATCTCTACTATTCCTTAATCTACTCCTAAATACTAAAGGAGATAAGAAGAGTCCTTCATTGATGTTAGCCATCTCCTTAATCATAGGTACTTTGGCTTTCATTCCTATTGGGGAGCAGTTTTTAATGCCGAAAGTTTTATTCTTTCTCCCAACGATTCTTTTATTGACGCTTCAGCTAAAGAGTTTCTCTTGGAGAAACAATTTTGCTTTGCTTTTAGGCTTGGTCTTAACGCCCCTATTTCTATATCCTTACCTATTCTATACCAATAGAAGTATTGAAGGATTTATTCAAGTTTGGTGGCAAGACTTTTCAAACTTCCCCTCTATTTGGGAGCTTAATAGCCTTAAAATAGGAACGATGTTTTTGATTATGGGCTTTAGTTTGCTGAATTATAGCGTAAATGCAACAAAGTTCACAATTAATCAGCGAACATACCTATCTTCTATCAATAGCTTAATGACCTTTAGTCTGCTATATCTTCTATTTTTGGAGCATTCTAATATCTTTATGCTTTCAATCTTCGCTATAAGTTCTTCTCTAATGTTCTCAAGAACTTTAATGTCTTTAAGGAAGAAAACTTATCGCTTTGTTTTCGGATTATATATCCTATTAATAATACTTAATCTATTTATCTAAATACTCTAAATCAAATGACAATGAAATCAGATGTTGAAATTGCTCGCAGTATAAAGCTTGAGCCTATTACAGAGATTGCAAAGAAAATCAATCTTGACACAAACGAATTAGAGCCTTATGGGCATTATATGGCTAAGGTTGCTTCGCCAAAAGCAGACAAGCCAAGCTCTAAAAAAGGTAAGCTCATTTTGGTCACAGCTATTACACCTACGAAAAGTGGTATTGGTAAGACAACTGTTTCCGTTGGTTTGGCTCTTGGTCTAAACCGCATTGGCAAAAAGTCTATTGTAGCACTTCGTGAACCATCTCTCGGACCTTGCTTTGGTATGAAAGGCGGAGCTGCAGGCGGTGGCTATGCTCAAGTCTTGCCAATGGAAAAGATTAATCTACATTTTACAGGAGATTTCCACGCTATTACCTCTGCACACAACACGATTTCAGCTCTTCTGGACAACTACATCTTCCAAAATAGAAAGAACCCCGAAGCTCTGCCTATTACTAAGGTCGTTTGGAAGCGTGTCCTTGATGTCAATGACCGCAGTCTAAGACAAGTGATTACAGGCGTTGGTGGGGAGATGAATGGCATTACATCTGAATCAGGCTTTGATATAACCCCTGCAAGCGAACTGATGGCCATTCTCTGCTTGGCTCGTGATGAAGCAGACCTTCGCCGTCGCATTGAGAATATCCTATTAGCCTATACAGCTGATGGCAAACCATTCTACCTTAAAGAGCTGGGCATTGCAGGAGCTATCGTTACCTTGCTCTTAGATGCGATTAAGCCTAACCTCGTACAGACATCAGAGCATACGCCTGCTATTATACACGGAGGACCTTTTGCTAATATCGCACACGGCTGTAGCTCTGTCTTAGCAACACGTTTTGCAATGGATTATGCCGATTATGCTATTACGGAAGCTGGTTTTGGTGCAGACCTTGGAGCGGAAAAGTTCTTCAATATCAAATGTCGCTCTGCAGAGCTTAACCCAGACCTAACAGTTCTTGTCGTTACCATTGGAGCCTTGAAAATGCACGGAGGCGTTGATGAGAAAACGCTTAAAGAAGAAAATACAGAAGGCGTACGCAAGGGCTTGGAGAACTTAAAACGCCACATTGACAATCTTGAAGGCTTTGGGCAGACGGTCGTTGTAGCCTTCAATAAGTTTGCCACAGATACAGAAGCCGAAATAGATATTCTTCGTGCCTATTGCAAAGAGAGAGGTATCGGCTTTGCTCTTAACAATGCCTTTATGCAGGGCGGAGAAGGAGCTGTTGAGCTTGCTCAACTTGTCGTAGATACGATTGAAGAAAAGCCTTCACAAGCCCTAAGACACACCTATGAACTAACAGCCTCTGTTCAAGAGAAAGCACAAGCAATTGCCTCTAAAATCTATGGAGCTAAAGAGATTATTTTCTCGGCAAAGGCTAAAAAGGTATTGAAGCAGATTGAAGAATTTAATTGGACTAATATGCCTATTTGTATTGCCAAGACGCAATATTCATTCTCTCAAGACCCAAAAGCTTATGGCAGTGCCCGTGATTTCACTTTAGAAGTTCAAGACATTGTTGTTAATACTGGTTCGGAGATGATTGTCCTTATTCTTGGTAACGTGATGCGAATGCCAGGTTTATCTAAGTCGCCACAAGCCTTACGCATTGACGTTGTAGATGGTCAGATTACAGGCTTAAGCTAAAAAAGATAATAGCTACATACATTAAAAAGGGTTTGTGCCGAAATGGTACAAACCCTTTTTTACTTCTCCTAAACAGTATCAAAATGCTGTTTCCATAAATTATTAATCGGAAGTATTTACCTAAATCTTGCTGTTGTATTGATGTTCCATTTCGGTTTCTGAGCTTGTCCAATCGTTTTCACAAAGTTAAAGTTATCTAAGTGATAAGATTCCTCCCTTGGCGGGAGGAATTCCGTTTATAACTTAAGTTTGACTACATTTTGACAGGCTCAATGACTGAAAAGAGTCTATTAAAGCTTCCGTGCAAAAATCTAACAAAGAAGAAGTGCCATCACGATGGCACATCTGTACCATAGGCTTGGCACTCGAGAACCATCGGGGTGGCACTGAGGATTTGTTCGGGAACAAACTCAAGTTCGTTCCGCTAAAAACTATAGTCCGTTCCCGAACAAACTGGAGAATGTTCTGCACAAATATAAATTTTTGTGTAATTAAGGATTATGTCTTACTTTTGTAGAGGATATAAATAAAGCTCCTTGGAGCAACAATATAATAGAAGTTCGGTAGTAAACAATGGCAGGAATCAATAAGACAAGACAACAAGTTATAGAGGTAGCAAGGCAACTCTTTGCTCGCTTTGGTGTACAGCACACGACAATGAATGATATTGCCGATGCAGCAAAGAAAGGTCGCCGAACGCTCTATACCTACTTCAAAAGTAAAGAAGATGTTGTCAATGCCGTTGTAGAAACTGAGCTTGGAGAGTTACGTCGGGAAATAGAGATTGCTCAACGCCTAAACATTGCTCCAGAAGAAAAGCTCTTTAACCTAATCCGAGTACATCTTGAGACAATGAAAAAGGTTGTACTACGTAATGGCAGTCTTCGAGCGGAGTTTTTTAGAGACATTTGGCTCGTTGAGAAAGCCAGACAATCATTTGATCTATACGAAAGGAAGGTTATTGCTAAGATCTTGACCCAAGGTGTTAGCCGAGATGTCTTTGAGATTCCTCACATTCCGACGATGTCTTATCTCTTGCAGAATGCCATTAAAGGTATGGAAGTCCCTTTTATTTGTGGACAGATTAGCCCCAATAAAGTGGATAGCTTTGAGATGATTCAGCAGAATATGCAACATCTAATCTTAGAAGGCATCAAACTCAAAACAGAATAATAAGAAATAGATTTATTACAAACCATTAAATAAAAACGAAAATGGGATTATTAGCAAATAAAGTGGCACTCGTAACAGGTGCAGGACGTGGTATCGGTAGAGCTATTGCTCTTAAGTATGCACAAGAAGGTGCTGATGTGATTATCACAGACCTTAATGTAGATGAAAGCGTAGAAGCTTTCGTTAAAGAACTTGAAGCTTTGGGCGTTAGAGCAAAGGCTTATGCCTCTAATGCAGCAGACTTTGAGGCAGCTCACGAGCTTGTTAAGGAAGTTGTTAAGGACTTTGGTCGCCTTGACATCTTGGTAAATAACGCAGGGATTACACGTGATGGACTAATGATGCGTATGAGCGAAGAGCAATGGGACTTGGTTATTAACGTAAACCTTAAGTCAGCTTTCAACCTTATTCACGCTGTTACGCCAGTAATGATGAAGCAACGCACAGGAAGCATCATCAATATGGCTTCTGTTGTTGGAGTATCGGGTAACGCTGGACAAGCAAACTACTCTGCTTCTAAAGCGGGTATGATTGGTTTAGCTAAGAGTGTAGCGAAAGAACTTGGTTCTCGTGGTGTACGTGCTAACGCTATTGCCCCAGGGTTTATCATCACTGATATGACAGGAGCATTGAGCGAGGAAGTTCGCAAGGACTGGGAGTCTAAGATCCCAATGCGTCGTGGTGGTACACCTGAAGATGTAGCTAATACAGCAACATTCTTAGCAAGTGATCTATCATCTTACGTTACAGGACAAACAATCCACGTTTGTGGTGGAATGAATATGTAATGAAAGCACCTATCGTTGTCTATGAAGACAACCATCTGCTAATCG
>PDWI01000227.1_pt1 | contig 86037 bp, 84 predicted proteins | sample 1430891 | NCBI WGS metagenome assembly PDWI01 (sample SAMN01162508, study PRJNA174530) | Oral metagenome, whole genome shotgun sequencing project. | biome: Marine environment; feature: Marine mammal; material: Swab sample of the gingival sulcus; isolation source: swab sample of gingival sulcus... | reverse complement strand
CTGATCAACCCGATCGCGATGGAAGAAGGGCTTCGTTTTGCAATCCGCGAAGGTGGCCGCACGGTCGGTGCCGGCGTCGTCGCGAAGATCTTCGAGTAAGGCAATGGCAGCCAGTCAGACCATCCGCATTCGCCTCAAGGCCTTCGATCACCGTCTGATCGATCGTTCGGCGAAGGAAATCCTCGAAACGGCCAAGCGCACGGGTGCCCGTGTGCTGGGTCCGATTCCGTTGCCCACCAAGATCGAGCGCTACACCGTGTTGATCTCGCCGCACGTCAACAAGGACGCACGCGATCAGTACGAGATCCGCACGCACAAGCGCCTCATGGATATCGTCGACCCCACCGAAAAGACGGTTGACGCACTCATGAAGCTCGATCTCGCTGCCGGTGTGGATGTTCAGATCAAGCTGAACTGACCACGGCACCACGGCATCTATCTCTGCCGTAACGAAGCATCGAAAAAGCCCGCCCTGTGCGGGCTTTTTCCTTGATGGGTATTTGCTTTAGGATGGGAGTCTCATTCCAGCGGAGTCGCTCCGATGATGCGTTACCTCAAGAACCTGCTTGTTTTCGCTGTCATGGCAATGCCATGGACACCAGCACTTGCCGATGGCGACATCTGGATCGTTACCGACAGCCCGCATTCGGTGTCGGATACGGTCGCGAAACTCGAAGCCATCATCGAAAAGGCGCCGCCGACACTCATGGCGAAGATCGATCATGGTGCCAATGCCGAGAAGGCTGGCATGGATCTTGGCGAATCGGTACTCTTGATATTCGGCGCACCGAAAGTCGGCACCCCGATCATGCAGGCCAACAAGCTCGCCGGGCTGATGCTGCCGGCAAGGATTCTCGTCTACGATGACGGCGGCACCACACGCATGGCCTACATCGACCCGGCAGCGATCGAAAGCCAGTTCGGCACCGAGGCGGCAGCCGAACAGATTGCCCAGATGAACAAGGTGCTCGGAAAGTTCACGACGAAGGCGGCCGAGTAGACGCGCCGCATCCGCGGTTGCGGTGGCTGCGGACGGCGTTTCTCCCGTAACCGGAGGCAGCAGGGCCCAGTGCTCTGGTGGCCTTGGTTGCTCCGTGCTGGCTCGTCAACCGGCGCGATAGCGTTCCGAGGCCTTCTCGGAACGTCGGAACAGCGGTGCGGTGTCGCTCGACCGACTCTTCACGTAACGATAGCCAAGCAAGTTGAAGCCCTTGATGTCCTCGATGTGCACGGCGCGCTGCTGGATGAGGTAGCGCGCCATGGCGCCGCGTGCCTTCTTGGCAAAGAAGCTGATGATCTTGTATTCGCCGTTCTTTTCGTCGTGAAAGACGGGCGAAATCACCGGGGCTTCGATGTCCTTTTCCCGGATGGCCGAGAAGTACTCGTTCGAGGCGAGATTGACCACGAAGGGGTTGTCTGATTCCGCCAGTTCCCGGTTGATCGCGCGGGTCAGGCGTTCGCGCCAGAACTGATGGAGATCCTTGCCCCTGTCGGTGGCGAGTGGCGTGCCCATCTCGAGTCGATAGGCCTGCATGAGGTCCCTGGGTTTCAGGATGCCGTAGAGGCCCGAGAGCATTCGCAGGTGTTCGTCGGCGAAGTCGATGTCGTCGCTGTCGAGTGTGTCGACATCGAGTCCAGTGTAGACATCTCCACGAAAGGCTTCGATGGCAGGGCGCACGCCCTCGCCACCGCTGCGTATCGTTGCGGCGTTCCAGTTCGCGAAGCGCTCGGCATTCAGGGTGGCGAGCTTCTCGCTGATGCCCATGAGCCTGCCGAGTTCCTGCGGGCTCCTGTCGCGCAGCACCTTGACGAGTTCACTGGATTGCTCGAGCCATGCAGGGGTGGACGGGGCGTCGATACGCGACGGGCTGTCCATGTCGAGGGTCTTGGCGGGGGAGAGGAGGATCAGCACGGCAGCGATTTCCTTCGGGGCGGGCAGGGCATTCAGTCGACAATGTTACCTAACTGGTGCAGCGCTTTCTCTGCCGGGACTGCGGCAGGAGCTTCTCGAACGCCACCCTGCACGACACCTGACGTCAGAAGCGCCGGCGGCTGAGCCGCAAGACGTGGTGCGTGACGCGCAAACCCGACGTGCTCGACGACATTCTGGCAATCTACACGTGCTTCCACAACGAGCGACTGACCGCCCGGCCCGCGAAACGCTGAGCACGCCGGTGCCGAATTCTGCACCCACAGCCAAGGTCATCAGTTAGCTAACATTCAGGTCAACGACCCCGACTACGAGTACCGTCCAGCCATGCAATTCCAGCCCAGAGCCAGCCATTTCATCGGTGGCCGTTTCGTCGAAGACGACAGCGGTGAACCTGTTGACGTCATCTATCCCGCCACGGGTGAACGCATTGCCCGGGTGCATTCGGCCACGGCAGCCATCGTCGAGCAGGCGCTTGCCAGTGCACAGGCGGCACAGGCCGAGTGGGCCGCAATGAGTGGCACCGAGCGCGGCCGCATCCTCAGACGTGCCGCCGACATCATGCGCGAGCGCAACCAGGCCCTGTCGGTGATCGAAACGCACGACACGGGCAAACCGATTCAGGAAACGACGGTGGCCGATGCCACCTCCGGCGCCGATGCCCTGGAGTATTTCGGCGGGCTGGCCGGCAGTCTCACCGGCGAGCACATTCAGCTCGCTGGCGGCGATTTCGTCTACACCCGCCGTGAACCGCTCGGTGTGTGCGTGGGTATCGGTGCCTGGAACTATCCCACGCAGATTGCCTGCTGGAAAGGAGCGCCTGCGCTTGCCTGTGGCAACACCATGGTCTTCAAACCGTCGGAAACCACACCGCTGGCGGCGCTCGAAGTGGCCGCGATTCTCAGCGAAGCGGGTGCACCGGATGGCGTCTACAACGTGGTGCAGGGGCTCGGTGATGTGGGTGCTGCACTGGTCGCGGACGAGCGCGTGGCGAAGGTGTCGCTGACGGGTTCGGTGCCCACCGGCCGCAGGGTGTACGCGGCCGCAGCCAGCAGCATCAAGCACGTCACCATGGAACTCGGCGGCAAGTCACCGCTGCTCGTTTTCGACGATGCCGATGTCGAGAATGCCGTTTCAGGTGCCATCCTTGCAAATTTCTATTCCACGGGACAGATCTGCTCGAACGGCACGCGTGTGTTCGTGCAGTCAGGCATTCGCGAGCGCTTCATCGAGCGCCTGATCGAGCGGGTAGGGAAGGCCATCATCGGCGATCCGATGAACCCCGACACGCAAGTGGGTCCAATGGCCTCCGAGCGGCAGATGAACATCGTGCTGGACTACATCGCGAAGGGCAAGGCCGAAGGCGCAACGCTCGCTCATGGTGGCAACCGTCTGACCGGGCAAGGGTTCGACCGGGGTTTCTATCTCGAGCCCACGATCTTCACCGATGTGAAGGACGACATGGCCATCGCGCGGGAGGAGATCTTCGGACCGGTGCTGTCGATGCTCGACTTCACCGATGAAGAGGAAGTCATGGCTCGCGCCAATGACACCGAGTTCGGGCTGGCGGCGGGCGTGTTCACACGCGATCTCGAGCGTGCACATCGTGTGGTTGCCGGTTTCGAGGCCGGTACCTGCTACATCAACACCTACAACCTGGCGCCCGTGGAAGCGCCATTCGGCGGTTCAAGACAATCGGGCGTGGGGCGCGAGAACTCGAAAGCCGCCATCGAGCACTACAGCGAACTGAAGTCGGTATACGTGTCGATGAATGATGTGGAAGCGCCTTACTGAGTCGGTTGCCCGGGTCCTATCCAGCAGAGATCATCAGCTTGAGCGTATCCGACACCCTGCGCAGGGTGTCCCTGTCGAGTGACACGGCGGTGCCGCTGCGGAGTGCCTGCAGTTGTTCGGCGCTGATGCCGAGGTGTGCTGCGTCGTCATCGAAATCCACGGATTCCAGTAAGTGCTGTATATTTTTCCTGATTTCGCTGTCGGCTGGGACGTGGCCTTCGGGCTCCGCGGCGTTGGGGTCATCGCCCGAAAACGTCTTGACGCGTGCCGTGTTGCCATTGTCCACGGATTGCGGCGGCGCGTCGGGCATGTGTGGGTCGTGTGCCTCGTTGGACAGGGTGGTGGCTGTCGGCAGACTCGAAGAGTCTCCGTTCGCCCCGTTCGCCCCGTTCGCCCCGTTCGCCCCGTTTACTCCGTTGGCTGCCGATGGCGTGGTGTCCGTTGACGGCATGCCTTCCGCATCGGTTGAGGAGGCGTGCGAACGACTCGCGGCAGAACCCATGAGTCGATCACGCAGCAGATAGGCAACGACGGCAACCACGACGAAAGTAACAAACCACCACATATTCGAGACCTCGCTCGATATCCGAAGCAGCTTGCAGACTACACCACAACGTCCGCCGGTTCATTCCACCGCTCCGATGCCACGGACGAAAACGGTATCCCTGTTTTCTGTATGGATACCATGTGATTTTGACGCTGATTCACAAGTATGTTAACTTTCGGTAATGTGCCGGTGAGTCCGATTCACCGGCTTCACCGGCCTTTTTCCCGACCGGCCTTTTCCCCGAGGAGTCAGGTAATGCTTTCGAAACCCACACTGGCGGCACTGGTTGCCGGCCTTGCCGTTGCGCCCGGACTTTCTGCGCAGGACGCGATTCCCCAGACCGGCAATGCCTGGTACACTGAGGCTCAGGCCGTGCTCGACGCCAGAGTGGCTCGCCGGCCCAATACCGATACTGCGAAAAACGTGATTCTTTTCGTTGCCGATGGCAACGGTGTCGGTACCAACTACGCCACTCGCCTGTGGCAAGGGCAGCAGGCCGGCAACCATGGCGATGAGCAGATCATGGCCAAGGAAGCGCTGCCTTACCTGGCTCTGGTCAAGACCTACAACGTGAATGCCCAGACGCCGGACTCCGCCGGTACCGCTACGGCCATGTTCTCCGGCGTCAAGACCAAGGCGGGAGTCATCGGCGTTGACGAGACGGTGAATCGTGGCGATTGTTCGCAGGTGGAAGCCGGCAAGGTCACTCCCTTCACGAAAATCATGTCGGATGCCGGCAAGTCGACCGGTATCGTGTCCACGGCGCGTGTTACCCACGCCACTCCGGCTTCCGCCTATGCGCACTCGGCCGATCGCGGCTTCGAGGACGACAGCGAGTTGCCCGAAGGTTGCGAGGTTCCCGATATTGCCTTGCAGATGGTCGATGTGGTCAACAGCGGCATGGTGGACCTTGTCATGGGTGGTGGCCGCCGCCATTTCCTGCCCGAAGACGTCACTGATGACGAGGGCAACAACGGCCGCCGCACGGATGGTCGTAACCTCATTCAGGAAATGGAAAACGCCGGAGTGCGCTACGTCTGGAACGACGCGACGTTCAAGGCACTTGACCGTTCATCGAATGAGCCGATCGTGGGATTGTTCGAGTCGTCGCACATGCAATACGAACACGATCGTACCGACGAGCCCTCGCTCGCGCAGATGGTTGAGACGGCGATCAATGTCCTGTCCGGGAACGACAAGGGTTTCTTTCTCGCGGTGGAAGGCGGTCGTGTCGATCACGGCAATCATGACGGCAACCTGCACCGCACGGTAACCGATGGGGTGGCGTTCGATGACGCCGTTGCCAGGGCCATGGAAATGACCGACCCGGCCGACACGCTCGTCATCGTCACCGCCGACCATGAACACGCCATTGCCTTCATGGGCTATTGCGGGCGAGGCACGCCGATCACGGGCCTCTGCTACGGCATCGACGATGCCGGACTCGAGCATACCGACGAACTGCAGCTCGGTGACGATGGTCAGCCCTACGCGGTCGTCGGCTTTCTCAACGGCCCCGGTTCCATCGTGCACAAGGAGGCGGTTGCCAAGGGCGAAACGCCGCTGGCCGGGCTGGATGTAACGCGGGAAATCAACGAAGACACCGGTGCCGAGGAAACCTTCCAGTGGATGGGTTCGCGTGGTGCCGTGACGCAGGAGCAGGCCACCGATCCCGACTACCTCCAGCAGGCTCTGGTGCCGAAGAGTTCGGAGTCGCATTCGGGCGAAGACGTTGCCGCCTATGCCTCGGGCCCGTGGGCGCATCTTGTCGATGGCACGATCGAGCAGAATTATCTGTTTCACGTCATGTTGAAGGCGACAAGCGGTAACTGACTGCTCCGGCAAACCGACGACACTCGCGTTCATCGAGTGTCAGGCCAATGGCCCGTTGCTCTGCTGGCTGTCATGGTCCACTCTGCTGGCTGTCACGGTGTCTGAACAGGCTCACACGCAAGAGGTGTGAGGTGTCTTCCAGCGGTGCGATCTGCAGCGTGTCTCGTCACGTGGCAGAGGCTGCACAAGCAACGTCAAAGGCTTAAACTGTAGCTTCGTCTTCCTGAACAATCCCTGACAGCTTCCGAGTCCAATCATGTCTTCCAGTCACTCCACCGATTACACACGCTTCTACATCAATGGTGAATGGGTCGCCCCCCTGGAAGGCAGGGATTGCGCAGTGCTGGATCCCTCGACGGAAGAACCCTTCACCAACATCAGTCTCGGTGGGGAGGCCGATACCAATGCTGCCGTGGCGGCTGCACGAGCTGCCTTTCCGAGTTGGGCGGCGAGCAGCAAGGAAGAGCGGCTCGATGCCCTGAAGCGTCTCAAGGCGGCCTACCTCGAGCGTGCCGATGACATGGCAAAGGCCATCAGCCGGGAAATGGGTGCGCCGATCGACATGGCGCAGTCCTCGCAGATGCCCAGCGGTCTTCATCACATCGACGATGCCATTCGGACGCTGGAACGGTTCGAGTTCGAAGGTGACTTGGGTGAGCATGCACCGGGTGCACGCATTCACCACGACCCCATCGGTGTCGTGGGCATGATCACCCCCTGGAACTGGCCGATGAATCAGGTGACATTGAAGGTGGCACCGGCACTGGCCGCGGGCTGTACCATGGTGCTGAAACCGTCGGAAGAATCACCGATTTCCTCGCTCATTCTTGCCGAATGCGTCGAGGCTGCCGGCATTCCTGCAGGCGTGTTCAATCTCGTCAACGGCGATGGCATGGGCGTCGGCAGTCAGTTGTCGATGCATCCCGATGTGGACATGATCAGCTTTACCGGATCCACCCGTGCCGGCGCTGCCATCAGCAAGGCAGCGGCCGACACCGTCAAGCGCGTGAGTCTGGAACTTGGCGGAAAAGGGGCCAACCTTGTATTTACGGATGCCGACGAAGAGGCGGTGTCGCGTGGTGTCAGGCACTGTTTCGGCAATTCGGGACAATCCTGCAATGCGCCGACGCGCATGCTGGTACAGCGTGACCGCTACGAAGAAGCGGTGGCGCAGGCGCAGCAGGTGGCCGAGTCCATCAAGGTCGGGCCGGCGTCCGAGCATGGTTCGCACATCGGCCCCGTCGTCAACGAGCGGCAGTATGAGCGCATTCAGTCGCTGATCCAGCAGGGCATCGATGACGGTTCACGGCTGATCGCCGGTGGGCTGGGTCGCGCCGGTGGCTACAACAAGGGATGGTTCGTGCGTCCCACCGTGTTTGCCGACGTGCAACCCGGCTCCACCCTCTGGCGGGAAGAGGTCTTCGGCCCGGTGCTCGGCATCACACCCTTCGACACCGAAGAAGAAGGCCTCGCCCTTGCCAACGATACGCGCTATGGCCTGACCAACTACGTTCAGACCTCGGACCGTGATCGAGCACGACGACTGGCGCGGCTACTGCGCTCGGGCATGGTCGAAATCAACGGGCAATCGCGTGGTGCGGGTGCGCCCTTTGGTGGTTTCGGGCAATCGGGCAATGGCCGCGAAGGTGGTGTCTGGGGCCTCGAGGAGTATCTCGAGGTGAAATCGATCGGCGGTTGGTAAGAAGCCAGCCGGAGGGCCTGAGTCAAGACCCCACAAACGCTGTGTTTTAAACGCGAACGATTCTCGATAATATCCTGGCAATTGAGTAGGAATTGGGAATGTTCGATGCACGCCTTGTCTGTGGATTGTGAGAGCTCGGATCAGCTGAGCGCCTGTGAAATGGTCATTGCCGCCATGGGTGGTGATGTGGATCTCGTGTTGCGGCATCTGGAGGCCGGAGGCGACCCCGACCTGACCTTGCCCGGAATCCCGACGGCGCTTGGTTTTGCCGCGATGCAGGCTGATCTCGAAATGACCGAGGTTCTGCTGCGCCACGGTGCCGACGCCAACCATGTCGATGAGGCCGGGCACACCCCGGTGGTCTATTCGGTTTCGGCGTCATCGGTGTATTGCATGGCGGCGCTGCTCCGCTTCGGCGCCGACATCCACTGCCAAGACCGCCATGGAATGCGGCCGTGCGACTACTGCCGTGACGACAGCCCCGCGGCCGTCGAGATGAGGCATCTGATTGCCCCACCGCCGGTGCCTGCTCAGGATTCCTCCTTCGGAAAGGGGATACGAGTCCACCTTCGTCGCAAGCTGCAGTGGTTTTTCGAGCAGCCTGCGTTTGTCGGCTAGATGATCTCGGGCTGATCGATCTGTCTGTGGCGGCTGCAACGTCCCGGCATTGCCTGAACCGCCGTTCACGATCATTCCGATCATCTTTGCCCCCGCCAGTTCTCAAGGATCCGAATCGATGTCACGTGCCAATGATCACCCCCCGGACGGCAATGCGCCCTTGTTGATGGATGAACTCGCTCTGGGCACCCGAATGGTGCTGACCTGTCTGCGACTGCATGGCTCCTCGCTGACGCATGATCGGCTCACGGGACTGCAGATGACCTGTGTCAGCTGGATACTGAGCGGTCATCGGCGACGGATGGAAGTACTCGATGCGCTGACCGAGCTGACACACGAATGGCTGGTCTCTCCATCGCACCGTTTTGTCCTGCATGGCACGCTTGAACCACGGTTGTCGCCGGACGAACAATGGATTGCCCATGCGCTTGGCAGTCGGCATTTCGATGAATCGCTGCTGCCGTCCTGGATCCGGCAGTCGGTTCCTGCAGCCCGATGCGCAGGACTGCTGATGGCGCTCTACGAATTGACCAGTGTCTCGTTGACGGGGCGTGCCGACAACCTGCACCAGGGGGCCGCGACCGAGCGCTTCCTGCTGCATGTTGCGAGAATGTGGGGGCTGGCGGGTGAGTATGACGTGGATGGCAACGCTGCCATCAAGAATCTCTGCATAGCGCTGGCAGTGCCCGGTGTCGCCCCCTTGCTGATCGGTCTGCTCAATGCATCATCGGCAAACACGCCGCACGGACTGCAATTGCATTGTTTCTGCAATTCGGCAAGGACCTCTCACGAAGATCAACTCGTGGATATTCTCGGTGCCATCGCGCAGCGAGAGAAGGGGGCTGCCTTCAAGCTCGCCAGAGACTGCATGCCGCTGCGCGATGCTGAAGGCGTCTTCAGCGAAACGACCTTGTTTCGCGCAGCGCTTGCGGAGGTCGGTCTGATTCCATCTCGGAAACGCTCGTCCCGTAAGGTCGATGCGGTGGGTATTTTTACGGGAGATACGGGTGGAACAGGCAGCCTGGGCAAGGAAGTCTCTCGCGTGACGCACTGACGCGTGATGCTCTGATGCTTCGTTCCAGTCCGAAGGGTTGACGAGACGAACCTGGTCTGGCGTTCGTCGGTGCTGTCGATCACGTCGATGACTTCCGGGCGATCAGGCGGCAGGAACCCTGGTTGTGAAAACCCGCACGGTCACCCGGAAAACTCGGGTATCGACTGGCATGATGCGCCGGGTGAGGGTACATTACCGCAAGAAGTTTGATTTTCGCCATCTCGCAGGTAGTCTGTCATGATGGTATTGCCACCATTCGGAACTGCCTTGCGGAGTTATGCATGAAACAGCAGGTTATCGACCTGATGTCGGACTTCACCATCGAAACCACTCCCGGTTCGGCGGCGAAAATACCCGATTACCGCGAACACTTGCGCCCGGGCTGTGTGGTGGCGGTGACGTTCCTGCCGGGTTCGGACTATAACGACACCATTGCTACCGTCAAGCGACTGCGCGATGAGGGCTTCGTGCCGGTGCCACACATTGTGGCGCGCTCGATTCCTTCCGAGCGGGATCTGACCAACTTTCTCGATGCGGTGACGGGTGAGTCCGGCGTCGACCATGTGGTGGCGCTTGCCGGAGCGGTGGACAAGCCGCTCGGGCCCTACGACAGTTCCATGGCACTGCTCGAGACCGGGCAGTTCGATCGGGTGGGTATTCGCAGGATCGGTGTGGCAGGCCATCCGGAAGGCAGCCCCGATATATCCGACGAGCTACTGCAGCAGGCAATCGACTTCAAGAACGATTTCGCCAACAGGAGCGATGCAGATCTCTACCTTGTTACTCAGTTCGTGTTCGAAGCGGAGCCTGTCATTGCCTGGGACAAGGCGATCCGTGCCAGTGGCAATACCCTGCCGATACATGTCGGCATTCCCGGACTTGCCAGTCTCAAGGCACTGATTGGCCACGCTCGTGCCTGTGGCATCGGTGCATCGATGAGCTTCCTGACAAGGCAGGCACGCAACGTAGCCAGGCTGCTGAAAGTGCAATCGCCCGACAAACTCATCATCGATCTTGCAAGGTACAAGGCCGAGAATGCCGATGCCGGTATCCACAAGGTGCATCTGTATCCCCTCGGTGGTCTGCGGCGCACCGCTGGGTATGGCTACGCCCTGGTCGACGGCAAGTTCGACATCGGCAGACACGGCACCGGCTTCAGGCTGCACGAGAAGATCGAGTAAAGGCATCTTTCGCGGGGAAGGCGTGAGGAGGAACCTCGAAGCGGGTGAAAGATCCGCCCGCCATCGGATTGCCGCTCAGTTGCCAACCCAGCGCAACGCCGCCAGCACGAACAGGCCAATGAACAGGGTTTCAGTCACCAGGAGGCCAATGGCAGGTGCGCCGACGTCGTACACGTCCTTGAGCGAGGTCTTGACGCCAACGGCTGCGATGGCCGCCAGCAGCGCCCAGCGTGCCAGTTCGCGGGCAATGCTGGAGACGATGTCGGGCACCCAGCCGAGGGAGTTGGCGGCGAAGAGTGCAAAGAAGCCGATGACGAAGAACGGCAGCAGGGGCGGTCTTTCGTCGCCGGTGGTTTCTCCTTCTTTCCAGTTGCGGCGAATGATGATCACCGCCACCATGATGACCGGTGCGAGCATGGCCACGCGAACGAGTTTGATGATGGTGGCGATTTCACCGGTCTCGCCGGACATGGAAAAACCGGCTCCGACCACCTGTGCCACGTCGTGAATGGTGGCGCCGAGAAAGACCCCCGCAACCGCGCTCGACATGCCGAGCCGGTCGGCGAGAATCGGGTAGGCGATCATGGCGATGGTGGAGAGAATGGTCACACCCACAACGGTGAAGACCAGGCGCTCTTCGCTGCGATCATCCTTCGGCAGAATGGCCGAGATGGCCATGGCCGCTGACGCCCCGCAGATGGCAACCGAGCCCGACGACAGGAACGCGAAGCGTGCCTCGAAACCGAACCAGCGAGCCACGACCATGCCGAAAATGATGGTGGCGATCACGGCCAGTATCACGATGAGGAGTGTGCCCACACCGAGTGACAGTGCCATCTCGGTGCTGATGTTGAGTCCGAGCAGCGCCACGCCGAAGCGCAGCACTTTCTTCGAGGCGAAGTCGATGCCCTGGCGCGGGCGTGGTTCTTCAACCACGAAGTGCATGGCCATGCCGAACAACAGCGCCATCAGCATTGCCGGTGCGCCGTAGTGATCGGAGATGAAGCGAGCGGCGAGGGAGATGATCGCGACGATCATCAGGCCGGGAATGAGATTTTTCATTCAGCGGTTTTGCTTGCGTTCCGGGTGGTGAGACAGGCAGCCTTGCGGGAAAACGGCGCTTTTCATGGAGCCTTGCATGAGGTAGGCTTGTTATGAGAAAGATTCTTGTTTGTATCCCGTTTCTTATTCCAACGCCTCACCGAGTTGAGTGGAGGTCGAGTCTTGCGTTGTGTCGACTGCAACAACAGGAAGCCGGGCAGGGATTTCCGATACCGTAGCACTTCACTGTCGCAAAAGGGTCGACGACAGGAAGATTGCAGCGACTACGAGCAGTTGCTGGAAGCCAATCGTGCCGAGTTGCGGTTGCTGCACTCCGATCTCGAGAAGCTGACGTTTCGTGGCAAGGCGTTTTTCGATGCGCGTGTCACCACCAGCAACGCGCATGCGCTGATCACCTCCCTGGGGCAATATGCGCCGACACGTTTCAGTGGCGCGATCCGGCGTCAGTCGAACGAATGGGTGGATCTGCGCCTTGGTGCAGGCTCCTGTGCCGCGATGGCCTGCATCGCCGACAGCGACCGCAGCCCCGAGAAGGCGGAACTCTACGTGTTTGATCGTGATGGGGGTGTGCAGCATCACATCGAAATCGCTGATGCCGATGACATCGATCTTCTTGCCATTTTCGAAACCACCGATGAGTCACCGGTGTTCAGTGGCGGCAGATTGCCGGCAGCGGCGTCGTCCGACAATGTCGTGCCTTTCGCAGGTGTCAAGGCTGCTCGGCAACACTGGAACAGTGGTCGTCAATGGCACTTCGATCACTTGCTGAACCAGCAGCGCGAGAGCCGTCTGCAACTGCTGCCGCATGTCGGGAGGAAGCGGGCAAGGCGCATCGCCGTCGAGATGCTGCCGAGTTTCCTGAATTCCCTCGAGCGTCAGACCATGCCCTTCTGTCGCACGGTCGTGACAGGCAGCATGATGCACAGCGACAATCAGCCACTCAGTGACCTGGCACACGAAGGCTCGAACTTTCGCTTTGCCTCCCGCCGCGGAGATCAGATGTACCTGAACCTTGCCACCATCGATTCCTGCTGGCACACGCGTTTCCGGGATCAGGGCGAGACGGTTTCGCTGCTCGAATTCTATGCCGCTGGCGATTGCGTGGCCGTGTTCTCACCTCATCGGCACCATGCGGCTCACTACTGGCATTCCCTGCTGGCATCGTTGCCGCAGGCGAGTGCCCTCTGAGGTTGTTCATGGAAAGACCGGCGAGCTACTGCCAGCCACCACGCTGCATGAGGCGCACGGCTTCGGCGTTCAGTTCTCCAAGGCGGCTTGCCGAGACGGGGTCGGCCTTGAAGTCACCCCAGCGCGAGAGAATGCGATTCTCGTGTGGCACGTCGGTCACCGGGTATTCGAAGTTGGCGTTGGCGTACCAGAGTTGTGCCTGTTCGCCGAGGAGGAATTCGATCAGGCGAACGGCGTTGTCCTTGTGCCGGGCATGCTTGACAAGGGCAATGCCGGAGACGTTCACGTGAGTGCCGCGCCCGTCCTGGTCAGGCCAGAACACGCCGATGCGTTTGGCAGCGCGTCGTTCCCGCTTGACCTTGCTCGAGAGCATCAACGCAAGGTAGTAGGAATTGACCAGGGTGATGTCGCATTCACCCTCGGCGACTGCAAGAATCTGATTGCGTGCGCCTCCCTGGGGTTGTCTGGCGAGATTGGACACCAGTCCCTGCACCCAGGCAAGGGTTGCCTCTTCGCCGTTGGCTTCGATCATCGATGCCACGAGCGACTGGTTGTAGACGTTGTTCGACGAGCGCAGACAGAGGCGCCCTCGCCACTGGCTGTCGGCCAGATTTTCGTAGGTCGAGAGTTCGTTTTCCCGGACGCGGCTTCTGGCGTAGAGAATGGGTCTTGCACGCCGTGACAGCGCAACCCAGTGATCATCACTGTCGCGCAGGTTTGCCGGTATCTCCGTTTTCACGACCTCCGACGGTATTGCCTGCGTGACGCCGATGACCTTGGCGAAGAACAGACGACCGGCGTCCACCGTGATCAGCACGTCTGCCGGCGTGTTCGGGCCTTCGAGTTCGATACGCTTGATCAGCGATGACGAGGTTGCGGTGAGCAGATTGACCTCGATGCCGGTTTCCTCGGTGAACTGATCGAGCAGCGGTTTGATGCGTTGTTCCTTGCGGGCGGAGTAGACGTTCACACTCTCGGCCCAGGCAAGGCTGGAGGCCAGCATTGCGGCAGCCAGCAATACCAGCGAAAGACAGCGGCGGCTATTCATGGTGGCGTGTGTGTTCGATTCGATCGTTGTTGAAAGTCGGAACCTGTCTGCGCCGAAACGGATCGTTCGATCGTACAGGTTCCGTGCATGTGCAGGTTCCGGTGGTAATGACGGAAACGGAACGGGGCGCTCGCTGGGCGCCCCGTTTCGTGTCGTACCCTTGCCTGCTGCAACAGGCTACCGCATTGACGGTAGTGACGCTTGCGTCAGGGGTCAGGGTTGCTGTTCAGCGTCGGCGGCCGCTGCGGCGCCTTCGCGATTGTCGTGTTGCTTCGCCTTCAAGGTGTAGATCTCGTCCATGCGGGTCTGAACCTGCAGCATTTTCGCCTTGTAGTCATCAAGCGAATTGCCTTCGCTGAAGGTATAGACCTCGCGGTCGGGTGCGCCACCGCTACCGGCGACGAGTTCAAGTCCGTTGACCTGCTTGCCGTCGGGCAGTACCGGGCCGTAACCGACAAGTCCGTCGATCTCGTCCAACAGCGCCTTGGTCATGGTGGAGTTCGGGCCACCGAACTGGAGCGCCAGCACGAAGCCCTTGAGTTCGCTCCAGGCCCCGTAGTAGTCGGCGTTGCTGCCGGTGCCGTTCTGAATCTTCTCGATTTCCTCGTAGGATTCGCCGGCGTACTTGAACACGGCTTCGGCAAAGACGTGTTCCCAGTTTTCGTGGATGGTTGCGGCGAGGGCGAGGAGCTGGTTACGCTCTTCTTCGGTCAGTGCGCGCGCTACACCGCTCTCGTCGGTGGCATTGGCGATGATGGTACGGCCTTCGAGGAAGGCGTCCATGATCGTCTTGCCATACGTGCTCTTGCCGTCCTTGTCGAAGGAGGCGGCGTAGCGGGCAGCGCCGGAGGTGTATTCGGTGTAGAGTGACACCTTGCCGTCATTGTTCCAGTCAGCATTGGCCGCAGCATCGGCACCTTTGATCTTGGACACGTCGTAGTTCTGTTGTGCCGTCAGCTTGCCATAGTTCGCCGCGGCGCCGAAGTAGCCAAAGCCTTCGTCCCAGGAGTGTTCCTTGCCGGTGAAGTTCGCGCCCGGTTTGTAGGGTTCGTTGTTCGGCTTCGTGTCGGCACTCATGTTTTCGTCGAGATACTTGTCGACCGACTGGTTGTAGAACACGGCGCCCATGAGGAATTTCGGTACGAGCTGGCTGTAGTCGTAGCCGTGAGCCGTGTCGACGTGAGGCGTGGTCGCGTCATCCACGGGTACGCTGCCGGCAGAAATGGCGCCGAAGTAGTCGACCCACAACTTGAGCAGTTCCTCGGCTGTCTTGTCGCCGGGCCAGCCCATGGTCACCTTGGCATTGGCGGGATCGACACCGCTGATCGGGTCACCGTCGCCATCTTCGCCGGGATCAAAGAGCTTGCCGGTGAGGTTGCGTTCCGTGCCGAGTTCGTTGTTGACGGTTTCGAGGAACGTGAAGCCCTCGGCGCTTGCCGGGGCAATGATCGGCAGTTCGTCGACCACGTTGTCGGGGTTTGCGAGGTAGCGGTTGACTTCTTCGATGACGGCGTAGCCCGATGCCGTGGGAGCCTTGAGGGTGGCCTTTGCCTGTTCCCTCAGCACGTGCCGGGCCATCTGGCCGGAGTAGGACGTGGATGATTCGCCGGTCGCGCCGGCCTGAGTGACCGGGAAGCCGGTGTAGATCTCGGGCTGCTCGAAGGAGCCGCTGCCGCCGGTGCTGCCGCCGTTGCCGGCGCCACTGTTGTCGGTGTTGTTGCCATCGTCATCGTCGCTACTGCTGCATGCAACGAGGCTGCCGGCAACCAGCAGAGCAATGGATGTCAGTTTCAGGGATTTGTACATATCATTAAAACTCTGGATTCATCTGGATTGGCTGGGAGTAGAGAATGCTATCATAAGAGAATGATTCTCATTTCCCTTTTGAATGTAGGGTTTTCAGGTATTTTTTCGCATCGAATTCGTCTTGTTGCTCCATTCGTATAGCCAGCTTTTGCTCCGTTCGCATAGTCGGCTTTGGCTCCGTTCGTATAGCAAGCTTCGAGGCAGTCATACTTCACCAACGCGCATCTCGGAAAACTCATGAACAACAGATCCTTCTTCATCCTCTCCGTGCTGTTGCTGGCTGCCTGTGGCGGCAGCGATTCGAATGACACTGCCGCTGGCAATACGGATGGTTCCGGCAGCGCCGGCGGCAATGGCGATGCCACGATTCAGGCGGGCATCCTCGAATCGGTAGCGCAGAATCTGCCGGCGCGTTACGCCGAGATGTCATCGCGTGTGGCCGATCTGCAAACGGCAATCGGCGGCTACTGCGAGAGTGCCGAGCGTGTGTCGAATCATGCCGCTGTCATCGCGCCGGCACAGTCCGCCTTTGCCGAAGCGATGGAGACGGTACAGCAGAACCTGCTGTTCCAGTTCGGGCCGGCACTGGTCGACGATCGGATGGCACAGCTGTATTCCTGGCCGCTTTCCAGCAGCTGCCAGATCGACCAGAAGCTTGCGGAAAACGAAACCGCCCTCAGCGCGTCGGTGGACAGGCGCGGGCTCGATGCGCTCGGTTACCTCCTGCATGTCGCACCTGACGACGGCCATAGCTGTGACGACGGATCCGAAACGAGCAATCCGCAGCTCGCAGCCTTCGATGCCCTGTCTGCCGACGACAGGCAGGCACGCCGCTGCGAATACATGCAGGCGGTTGCCGCTGATGCGAGTGACAGCGCCCGCATTCTCGCCGATGCCTGGTCGGTTGATGGCGGCAATTACGGTGCGGAACTCGTGCAGGCCGGTCAGGCCAATGCGAACCTCAATGCCATCAGTGATGCCTTGTTCTACCTTGAAGAGGTCGTCAAGGAAAACAAGCTCGATGCGCCGCTCGGCGGTGGCGTGACCAACACGGCACCGAGTTGTGGTCTCGGGCAGCTATGCCCGGACGATGTCGAAGCGCCCTGGTCGCGTCTCTCGAAATCCTACGTAGTCGACAACCTCAAGGGTTTCGGCATCCTGTTCCGGGGTGGCAGCGAGGACCCCGCAACGGCCATCGGCTTCGATGACTGGCTTGCCGATGTCGATGAAGCCGCGCTGGCCGAGCGCATGCTCGATGATGTCGATGATGCCATTGCCCGTCTGGAAGCCATCGATGATTCTTTGTATGACGCCATCGGCAACCAGACCACGCAGGTGAACGAGGTGTTGCAAGGGCCCGTTCAGAACCTGGGTCAGACCCTGAAAACCGAATTCGTTCGGGCTCTGGGTCTTGATCTGCCGGCGGGCTCGGCGTCGGATACCGATTGAAACCCGTTTGCTGATGCCTTGTTGTCGCTCATGCTGACTCGCCGCCATTTTCTCGGCCTGGTACCACTGCTTGCCGGTGGTGGTTGCCTTGCCGGCAGGAGCGATGATCTGCTGTTCGTCAACGGCCACTTCGACGCATCGGCGAGTGACGAAGCGGGCAGGGCGCGCCATCAGGTCAGTGCCTTCCGGCGTGATGGCGACGAGATCTTCCGCTTCGCGCTGCCCGACAAGGCGCACGGGTTTGCTGTTGATCCAACCAGCACTCGGGTCGTGTCACTGCCGACGTTGCCCGGCACGCGCGCGCCGGTACTCGATCGCCGGGGCCGGCATCTCGGTACCCTGCACGCGCTGCCCGGGCATCACTTCAATGGTCATGGCGTGTACAACCACGATGGTTCGACGATATACACCACCCAGAACCAGAGCCGCGACGCAACGGGTCTGATTGCCGAATACGATGCGGTCAGCCATCAGCTCCGGCGCTACATTCCCACCGGGGGCATCGGTCCGCATGATCTGCGCCTCTCGAATGACGGGCGTACGCTCTTCGTGGCGGGTGGTGGCATCGAGACGCGACCGGCCACCGGCAAGCGTGAACTCAACATCAACACCATGCATTCGGAACTGGTGCTGATCGATGTGCTGCAGGGACGCATTCGCGCGCGTTACGAGCTTCCCGTGCCGAAGCTGTCCATTCGCCATCTGGATGTCAGCCCCGGCAATCGCGTGCTGATCTGCTGCCAGTACAAGGGTGAATCGGAGATGCCTCCGCTGGTGGCCGTGCTCGATGAAAAGGGCACACTGCACGTGCCTGACATACCCGATGATGCGCTCTGGCAGATGAAGAACTACACCGCCTGCGGTCGTTTCGTGGGCGAAGACATTGCCGTGGTCAGTTGTCCACGCGGCAATCGCATGACCATCTGGGACCTGCACAACATGCGTTACGTTGCGGCGCTCGACATCGATGACGTGGGTGGCGTTGAACACGTTCCCGGCACACGTTCGGTCATGGCGAGCGCCAATACCGGAGAGCTGCTCGACATCGACGTGGCCACGCAGGAAATCAAACCACTCGGCGGCCCCTGGCAGCAGGCCAGATGGACCAATCACATGTTCAGGCTCGATGCGCGGGCCTGAGCGCGATCCTTGCGGAGCACCGTCAATGCAGACACCTCGTGTGCAGCGTGGCCGATGGCTGTTGCCATTGCTGAGTTCGTTGCTGGCAGCAACGGCCGCCTCGGCCGACGACGACATCATCGAACTCGAGCGGCTCACCATCACGGGAAATGCCGAAGAGCGCGAGAGTACGCCCGGGTCGGTGACCCATGTCGATGAAGAGGAACTCGAGGTCTTCAGCTACAACGACATTCATCAGGTGCTCGATACCGTGCCGGGTGTGTATATCCGCCAGGAAGACGGCTGGGGCCTGCGGCCGAACATCGGCATGCGTGGCGCCGACTCGGACCGGAGCAAGAAGATCGCGCTTGCCGAGGACGGCATCCTTCTCGCTCCTGCGCCGTATTCGGCACCGGCTGCCTACTATTTTCCGATGCTGGCGCGCATTCAGGCGGTGGAGGTATTCAAGGGGCCGGCGGCCATTCAGAATGGTCCCAACACCGTGGGTGGCGTGGTGAACCTCGTCAGTCGCGTCATACCCGGCAGTGAGGACGAAGAAGACCACATCGGCGCCGTCGATCTCGGCCTTGGCAGTTTCGGCACGGCGAAAGCCCATGCCTACGGTGGCTTCAGCAACGATACCGTCGGGGCCATGCTCGAAGGCGTGTACTACCGTTCGGACGGCTTTCATGAGCTGAAGAATGGCGGTGATACCGGTTTCGACAAGCGTGACGTGGTGGCCAAGCTGCGCTGGAATTCACCGCTCGAGGCCGAGAACTATCATCAGATCGATCTCAAGATCGGCTATTCGGACGAGGACTCCGACCAGAGCTATCTCGGGCTCACCGATGCGGATTTTCGCGATGAGCCCGAGCGCCGCTACACGGCGGCGGAGCGCGATCGGATGGTCTGGGATCATCAGCATTTCAGTCTGAATCACTATTTCGACCCGGGCGGCGATTTCACCATCGACACCACGCTCTACGAGCGTCGCTTTGCGCGTGTCTGGGACAAGCTCAACGGGTTTGCCGACGGGGCACCGAGCCTGCAGGACATATTCGCGAATCCGGACAGCAGTATCAACTCGATCTTCCTCGATGTGCTCCGCGGCGATCGCGATTCCTCCACCAACTCGGAAACCCTCCTGGCCGGAGAAAACGACCGCGACTTCGTCTCCAGAGGCATTCAGACCACGCTCGCCTACGAGGGTTTCTTCCTTGACAGCAGTCATCAGGTGGATGTGGGCCTGCGCGTTCACCAGGACGAGATCACGCGGCGGCATACCGAACACGGTTACCTCATGCAGAATGGCGGGCTTGTCGACAACGGGGACCCCTGGCGTCCGACCACGCGCAACGAAGCGCGCTCCATCGCCACGGCCCTCTACGTGCATGATCGCATCGAATCGGGAAAATGGACCGTGTCCGGTGGGTTCAGGGCCGAATTCATCGACAATGAATTCGACGATTTCCTCTCCGGCGAATCGAAAAGTCGTGATCAGGACGTGCTGATTCCCGGCATCGGCATCAACTATCGTCTGTTGCCGAAACTCAACCTGTTGTTTGGCGTGCACAAGGGCTTCGTGCCGGCAAGCCCCGAAAGCGACGACGCAGTCGATCCCGAAGAAAGCATCAACTACGAAGCCGGCCTGCGCTACTCGGGCGCACGCTACAAGGGCGAATTCATCGGATTCTTCAACGACTACAGCAACCTCTCGGGTACCTGTACCTTTTCCTCGGGCTGCGCCACCACCGATCTCGATTCGAGCTTCAACGCGGGTTCGGTGCACATCTACGGGCTGGAGTCGAGCGTCGGTGCGCTCTTCAGCTTCGGTGGAGAAGCGTCGCCGACGACGGTCAACACCGATCTTGCCTACACCTATACAGGCAGCGAAATACGGAATGACTTCACCTCGCCGAGGCCCGATCTTCAGGATGTGGTGAAGGGTGATGAACTGCCGTATCTTCCCGAGCATCAGATGGCCGCGAGAGTCACGCTGCAGCGGTTCAATCTGCAGACATCCCTCGCCTGGAAGTACATGGCCAGCATGCGCACCATCGCCGGTCAGGGCTCTCCGCCGGCCAGCGACAGCACCGATGCGTATTCGATGGTGGATCTGTCGCTTCGCTACCAGTGGCGGGAGAATCAGCAGGTGTATTTCCTGGCCGACAATCTGTTCGACACGCAGAAGATTTCCGCACGTCGCCCCTATGGTGCTCGTGGCGTCAAGCCGCAGACCTTCACGCTCGGCTTCAAGCTGGATTTCTGAAGACGACCCAGGCCAGGGCGGCAGACAGTGCGGCGGCCATCGCATACCAGGTGATGGCGTAGGCAAGATGAGTGTTCCTGAACGACAGTCGGGTCAGCCCTGCTCGTGGCCAGGAGGTGGACGCCGAGGAGCCGGTGTGGTCGCGTGACGCCGGTTGTTCCATTGACGCCGGTTGTTCCGTGATGGCGTCAATGAAATAGTTCGCCGCGTCTGAAGTTCCGGTTGTTGCCGTCAGCACGGCGACGTCACGTGAAAACCAGCGATCCTGATCGGGCCGGTTCTTCTGCAACAGCGTGCCGTTCGGCTCGCTGGCACGAACGAGACCTTCCACGATCATCTCGCCGTCGGGTTCTTCGTAGGCACCGCGGGCGCGGTGTTCGGCAGGAACGAATCCTCGATTGACCCACAACGCGAAATCCGGCGTGGCGAGCGGGGTCATCACCCAGTAACCCGCCCCGATTTCCGTAACGGCCTTGACCTGACGTGTCTTGTCGTGAAGGTAGTGCCCCCTTGCCGTGACGCGGCGATAGACGTGGTCCGAAACGGGTTCGGGCAATGTCGGTGTGGCAGGGATGGGTTCTGCCGTGGCGCGGGTTTCAATGGCTTCGATGAGATCGAGCTTCCATTCGAGGCGTCGAAGCTGCCAGTTGCCGAGCCATACCAGCGCCGCAATCACGAGCAGTGCGGCAGCGAGTGCAAGCAACGCACCGGGGCGCAGACGCCTCGCGGTGTTGTCTGCCGATTTCACGGCAGATTGCGCACCCGCTCGATCTGCTCGTGCGCCGGCATCACGTGTTCCTCGAGATGGAACATGACCCAGAGCGACCCCACGAGGACGATGGCCAGCATCAACACCGTGAAGGCAACGGACATGAGCAGCCAGCCATCTTCCGCGGCGACATCAACGTGCAGGAAGTAGTAGATATGCACGAGCATCTGCGCAGCGCCGAGCAGGAATATGATCAGCACGGCCCACTTCGGGTTCGAATACATCCCGCCCATCACGATGCCGAAGGGAATGAGCGTCAGCACCACCGACAGGCCGAAGCCCATCATGTAGGAACGGAACGAACCGTGGCTTCCGGTATCGGCACTCACAACATCACCCCCGTGAGATAAACCAGTGTGAACACGCCGATCCATATCAGATCGAGGAAGTGCCAGAACATGCTCAGGCAGGCGATACGACGTTGATTGGCGTTGTTGAGCCCGTGCAAGCCTACCTGAATCAGGAGCACCACGAGCCAGATGCTGCCAGCGGTCACGTGTGCGCCGTGCGTGCCCACCAGCAGATAGAACGAGGACAGAAAGGCACTGCTCATGGGTGTGGCCCCGAGGTGCCAGAGGTGCGAGAATTCGCGGTATTCGAGATACAGGAAGGCGAGGCCGAACAGCCCCGTGATGATCAGCCAGAACACCAGCCCCTTGCGATCGCCCTTGTGCATGCGCAGCATGGCGAAGCCATAGGTAATCGAGGAGAACAGCAGCATGAAGGTGGAAAGCAGGATCAGATCGAGTTCGAAGAGATCCTTCGGCGCCGGGCCGGCTGCGTAGTTCTGCCCGAGTACGGCATAGACCGCAAAGAGGATGCCGAAGATCAGGCAATCGCTCATGAGGTAGATCCAGAAACCGAGCATGGTGCCGGTTTCGTGTTCGTGCTCGTGTTCCTCCGCGTGCATGCCGTCATCGACGCCCGCGTGGAGCACATCGCTGACCACATCGCCCCCGGCGTCGCGCTGCACCGGCGATGCCGATGCGTGTGCATCACCACGCACGAAGAATTCGAGTGGCTGCGATGCCGGATTGCCTACGGTTCCTGCCATGCTGATATCGCTTCCCGCGCTCACGTCGGCTGTACCTCCCGCTGGCCGTTCAGGAGCGCGGTGCGCTCATCCTCGATGTGCCTGACTTCGTCGGCAGGCACGTGATAATCACGGTCGTAGTCGAAGGTGTGCAGTATGCCGTAGAGAATGGCCGAGACGAAAGTCGCTGCCGCCAGCCACCAGACGTGCCACACCAGGGCAAAGCCCATGATGGTGAGAAGCCCCGAGATCACCACGCCGGCCTCGGTGTAGCGCGGCATGTGGATCGGTTCGAATCCGTCCGTTGGTCGCTTGAAGCCATGCTGCTTCATCTGCGTAAAGGCATCGATCACATGCACACGCGGCGTGAAGGCGAAGTTGTAGTAGGGCGGTGGCGAGGAGGTGGACCACTCCAGGGTGCGCCCGTCCCAGGGATCTCCGGTGGTATCTCTGAGGCGTTCACGATCACGTATCGACACGTAGAACTGGTAGAGCGAGGCGAGGATGCCGGCGAAGATCAGCACGGCGCCGACGAGCGCCACGTTGAAGTAGATGGCGTAGGCGGTGTCTTCGAACTGGCTCAGTCGACGGGTCACACCCATGAGCCCCAGCAGGTAGATCGGCATGAAGGCGAGGTAGAAACCGATCACCCAGCACCAGAAACTCACCTTGCCCCAGAAGGGGTCGAGACGGAAACCGAAGGCTTTCGGGAACCAGTAGGCAATGGCGGCAAACACCCCGAACACCACGCCCCCGATGATCACGTTGTGAAAGTGCGCGATCAGGAACAGGGAGTTGTGCAGCACGTAGTCTGCCGGCGGTACGGCGAGGAGCACGCCGGTCATGCCGCCGAGCACGAAGGTGAGCATGAAGGCCACGCTCCACATCATCGGCAGTTCGTAGCGGATACGGCCCTTGTACATGGTGAACAGCCAGTTGAAGAGTTTCGCTCCCGTCGGTATCGAGATGATCATCGTGGTGATGCCGAAGAAGGAGTTGACGTCGGCACCCGCACCCATGGTGAAGAAGTGGTGCAGCCAGACGATGTAGCTCAGTATCGTGATGACCATGGTGGCATAGACCATTGACGTGTAGCCGAACAGTCGTTTGCCGCAGAAGGTGGCCACGACCTCGGAGAACACGCCGAAGATCGGCAGGATCAGGATGTATACCTCCGGGTGACCCCAGATCCAGATGAGGTTCACGTACATCATCGGGCTGCCGCCGAGTTCCGAAGTGAAGAAGTGCGTGCCGATGTAGCGATCGGCTGTCAGCAGTGCCAGCGTTGCAGCAAGCACCGGGAAGGTGGCGACGATCAGGATGTTGGTGCAGAAGGCGGTCCAGGTGAAAATCGGCATGCGCATGTAGGTCATGCCCGGGCAGCGCATCTTGATGATCGTGACCACGAGGTTGATGCCGGACAGCGTTGTTCCCAGGCCCGCGATGTTCAGCGACCAGAGGTAGTAGTCCATCCCCACGGTCGGACTGAATTCGATGCCGGACAAGGGTGGATAGGCCAGCCAGCCCGAGGTCGAGAACTCGCCGACGAACAGCGAGATCATGATCAGGACGGCGCCCGAAACCGTGAGCCAGAAACTGAAGTTGTTGAGAAACGGAAAGGCCACGTCGCGCGCGCCGATCTGCAACGGCATGATGTAGTTCATGAGGCCGGTGACGAAGGGCATGGCCACGAAGAAGATCATGATGACGCCGTGCGCGGTGAAGATCTGATCGTAGTGGTGCGCATTGAGATAGCCCTCGAAACCGAACGAGGCCAGCGCCTGCTGGATGCGCATCATCAGGGCGTCGGCAAAGCCACGCAGGAGCATCACCAGCCCCAGAATCATGTACATGATGCCGATCTTCTTGTGGTCGATGGAAGTGAACCACTCTCGCCACAGATAACCCCAGAGCCGGTATTTCGTGAGTGCCCAGAGCAGGGCGAGGCCGCCTGCCATCACCACGATGAAGGTTGCAAGGATGACCGGCTCGTGGAACGGGAGCACGTGCCAGCCAAGCTTGCCGAGCACGGGTGACCATTCACCCGCGTGAGCTGCTGCTTCAGTTGCCATCGATAATGTCTCCTCGATTACAACCCGGACGGGCTGGTTTGACTGTTGCTGTGGGCGGCGAGAGCCTGCGGCTTCCTCTCTTCGGCAATGCGGCTCAGGAAGGCCACGGGGTCATCGGCGGTGCAGATGTCGGCAAACTGCTCGCGCATGAACAGGCCCTCGAGACCGCCGCCACCGAGCGCGTCCACCATCATCATGTCGTCATGACAGAGGGTGCTGGGTTCGAAACAGAGGTTGACGGCCAGATCCCAGAGTTCGGGGTCGATGTTCGAATAATGGGTTACCGGTACCTTCTCGCTCGGCTGCTCGAGGGTGACGAAGGTGTCACGGTCGAGTTCGAGTTTGCTTTGCCTGACGGTATCGATCCAGTTCTCGAAACCGGCATCGTCAAGACCATGAAAGACGAAGCGCATGTGCGAGAAGCCGGCACCGCTGTAGTTTGCCGAGAATCCCTCGTAGTCACCTGCTTCGTTGATCACGGCGTTGAGTTCGGTCTGCATGCCCGGCATGGCGTAGATCTGCCCTGCCAGCGCCGGTATGTAGAACGAGTTCATGACCGTGGTGCTGGTGAGCTGCAATTCGATGGGTCGATTGACCGGGGCGGCCATCTCGTTGATGGAGGCAACGCCTTCTTCGGGGTAGATGAACAGCCATTTCCAGTCCATCGCCACCACTTTCACGACGAGCGGCTCGACACCTTCCGGTACCGGTGTGTCCCTGGCAATGCGGGTGACTGGATCGTAGGGATTCAGGCGATGCGTAGCGACCCAGGTCAGTCCCGCGAGGGTGATGATGATCGCGAGCGGCAAGGTCCAGATCACGATTTCGAGGCTGATCGAGTGATTCCACTCCGGCTCGTAGGTTGCCTTCTTGTTGGAAGCGCGATAGTGCCAGGCAAAGAACACCGTGAGCAGCATGACGGGCACGATCACGAGCAGCATCAGCAGGGTGGAGTAGCCGATGAGCTGGCTTTCCTGGGTGGCGATGTCTCCCGAAGGATTGATGACGACGAGATCGCAGCCGGACAACACGGCACCAGCAGCAAGAACGGCAAGCAAACCGATCTGTTTCTTCATTGGTGCAAATACCCCTGTTTTACCTGCGTGATTGTGTGGCGACGCACTGGTTCGTGCAGTGCAACTGCGCACGGCCTGGTGTCGGTTCGCAGATGCTCACAAGCAATCATGGATTATAAATACCTGGCCGGTTGGATTCCACGTTGCCGGACGCGCCAATCCGTTGTGCCGCCCATGCTAAGCTTTCCGGCACGGCATGGCGACTGCGTTCGCTGTGCCGGCCTTGCTGCCGCTACCGGAAGTTCCGACGGTTTCGAACTGATTAAAGCCATGACTACACCTGACGTCGCAAGTCCGCATTCCGTGTCCACCGACAGTGATCATGCTGTCACTCTGGACGAGGTTATCACAACCATCATCATGGCTCGAGTTACCGAATTCTTCGGTTTCTTCGTCTATGGCATCGCATCGGTACTGGTGTTTCCGAGAGTCTTCTTCCCGGGCTTCGATCCGGTCACCGGCACAATGCTGTCGTTTCTCGTCTTCTCGCTGGCGTTTCTCGTCAGACCCGGTGCAAGCCTGTTCGCCCGGCAGGTGGATCGGCGCATGGGCCGGGTGGCGAAGGTGGTACTTGCCCTGTTCATCTTCGGTGCCGCCACCTTGTCGATCGGACTCCTGCCGAGCTACGAGGCAATCGGCGTCGCCGCGCCACTGCTTCTGATCATCCTGCGCATCGGGCAGGGTATCGGACAAGGCATGTCCTGGGATGGGCTGCCGCTGAAGCTCCAGCATGAGGCCCCCAGAGGCCGCAAGAACTGGTATGCGATGCTGCCCCAACTCGGTGGCCCGCTCGGCTTCATCACTGCGGCAGCGATCTACTACGTGCTGACCGGCTTTCTTACCGAGGAAGAATTCATCAAGTGGGGCTGGCGTTTCCCGTTCTTTGCCGTGCTGGCAGTCAACGTGGTGTCTCTGTTTGCTCGCGTGCGCCTGATCAACAGCACCTTTTCCGAGCAGAACAGTTTCCGCTCCGCGCCGCTGCAGGAACTGATCGAGAAGCAGTGGCAGCCGATTCTGCGTTCGACATTCATTCCGCTGACGAGCTACGCGCTGTTTCATCTCGTCACGATCTTTCCGCTTGGCTACATCATCCTCTACCAGCAGCGGCCGATCGAGGACATCCTCCTGATGCAGATGATCGGTGGCGTCGTCGCCATTGCAACGATGCTGTTCGCCGGAACGCTTGCCGACAGAATCGGACGACGCAGACTGATGATGGTGCAGCTCCTGTTCGTGGCGCTGTTCAGCCTGGCGGTTTCAACGCTGGAGACCAACAGCGGCTGGTTCATCATTGTGGGCTTTGCCCTGTTCGGACTCGGATACGGTCAGGCGGCAGCAATCACCCCCGGACGCTTTCTGCCCGAATTCCAGTACTCCGGCAGCGCGCTCGCAACCAATCTGTCGTGGATCTTCGGTGCGGCCTTTGCTCCGCTTGCTGCACTGGCCTTCACCAATACGCTGGGGCTCTGGTCGGTGGCCATCTACCTGCTTTCGGGGGTGGTCGTGTCGGTGATCAGTCTCGTTGCCGTCGGACGTGACAAGATGCACGGAAAGCAGGCGGGATAGCAGCACGGAGGCCGAATACCATCGGCGCGATGCCCGTTCAGGTTTTCTTGCCATTGAACGATACGGTGACCTATGACCTCTGCGGGTTCAACACATCCATACAGCTCGGGCGGAGAGGCCGCAACCGTCGGTGTCCTGCTGTCAGGCGTCATCGGGCTGAGTGCCTGTGCCGTTCCGCAGGAAAGGGTTGCCGGATTCCGGGCAGACGGCTCGTACACCATCGACGAACAGTCCTGCGAGCGCCACTCCGGCCAGGCCGTCAGGGATGAAAACGGAACCTGGTTCTGTTCACTGGGCACGGTGAGGGCCGAGTACCAGTGCGGTGATGTTCGTCTTGCCATTCTGGATGGTTATTCCGGTGAGCCATTGCTCAACCGCTCGGACGCCGGATACGAGGCCGTGCAGGTCGTCCATGATGCCGGAACCGTTGAATACATCGGTGAATTTGCTGTTCTGGTGGTATCCGGGACAGAGGCCGAACTGAAGACAGCCGTGGACAATCGCGTCTGCGTGAAGCGCTGAGGCGCGACCCACTCGATCAGCACGACGATCGTCGGAGGCAGCATGAGAATACGGGCAACGGTTCTGGCGGTCGTGATGCTGTCCGCCTGCGCGTCAACGACCTTCGACGTCGAAGACGAGGCACCGGCATCGGCCGGATCATCAGACGGCAACCAGCCGGTCATCGGTTTTTCCACCGACGTGCAGCGCGCGCTCCGGGAATACGATGCAGACATCCGTGTGGGCCAGTACGACTACAAACGTGTCAATCTGAACAACGATTCATGGCCTGACGCGGTTGCGCTCATGCACTTCGACAGCGGCTATTGCGGTAACGGCGGCTGCACGCTCATGGTGTTGACGGCCGACCCTGAAGCCGATGGAACACTTCGTTTCACGAGTGATACAACCTTGGTGAAGTTGCCCGTCGTGTTGTCCGACAATCGCACCAACGGTTTCCATGACATCGTTGTCCAGACATCCGGAGGCGGTTATCCGGCAAGAAAGGTGACCTTGGTATATGACGGTTCCGGCTACACAGCCAATGCCTCGATGGCCAGCACGGCGGAGAACGTGACTGTCCGGGAAGTGCTGTTGCGGGACGAGTCGGCTGACTCGGAGCGCCCGAAGCCCGGCAGTGTTGTCACCCTGTCAGGGCTGTACGTGTATGGCCACGAGGTGTCCGTATTGACATTCGGCTCGTTGCCGGAAGAATACTGGGCGGTCGGCGAGGCAGATGTCATGGATCCCTTGCGAAAAGCCAGCCTCGACAAGGCTGAAGTACGTCACAGCCCCTACCAGCCTGTCCTGATCGAGGCGCGTGTCAGGGTCTTGCCTCCCGCCGAAGACGGATTTGCCGAGAGCCATGACGGCCTGGTTGAAATACTGGATGTAAGGCGGATTCTTCCCGAGAAGGACAGCTGCGAGCAGAAGCTGTAGCAGCCTGTCGTGCAGGTCGATGCCGGGCGCCAACCGGTTCGTGCGCGCGTATCGCGCACTTGTCCGGCACCGGTTTCATTGCAGTTTCTTCATTTTCCGGAGTGTCATCCAGGCGCTGTCTGACCGTCTCCCGGGGACGACGTCTTTCGCGTGAGCAGAGGCCGTCGTGGAGGCGCTGAATTTCAAGGAAAAACGGCGAGAACAGGGCTTGTGGTTTCGGTATCAGGTAGCGTTTGCTCATGCGCATTTCCGTCCTCTGTCAATACTTGACAGGTTTTGTCGGGTACTAGTAATTTTGCTGAAGGTACCTGGAATCTGCCTCGTACCGGTCCTCAGGAGATTTACGCCATGAATATGTACTCGCAGCTCAGACGCACAGCCGTTGCCGCCGTGCTGTCTCTTCCACTTGCCCTGCCGGTTTCCGCAGACGATCCGACAGACTATGTTTCGCCTTCAGGCGTGGACAATCCGGCTCGTATGGAAACGGCCGAAGGCATGACTACGGATGACCTGATTGCCGCCATGAAGGAAGGCGGTCTCGTGGTTTTCATACGCCATGCGGAAACCGAGAGAAACTGGGCCGATCAGGTGGTTGCCGAGACGGATAACTGCGCGACCCAGCGGGTGCTGAGCGAAGACGGCTGGCATCAGGCCAAGGAAATCGGCAACCAGTTCCGCAAGCATGGCATCCCCTACGGTGACGTGATCAGCAGCGAGTATTGCCGTGCCTGGAAGACCGCCGACCTGGCCTTCGGCAAGTATGAGCAGAACCCGGACCTGAACTTCGTGGCTGCTGCCACCTATGTACCCGGTCAATGGCAACTCATGTCGGACAACATGACGAAGTACCTCACGGTCATGCCACCGGAAGGCACCAATACCATTCTGGTCGGACACGATGACCCGTTCAATGCGGCAACGATGATCTACCCGGATCCGATGGGTTCGGTCTGGGTGGTACAGCCTCATGAAGACGGCAAGTTCCAGGTGCTCGGCAGCATCGCACCTGAAGACTGGCCATCCTGACAGTGATGCCCGGCCCTGCCCGATACGAGGGCAGGGCCGAAGGCAGGGCTGTTTGCGGAGGAGGCCGAATTGCAGCGACGCACGGCACGGCCTCAATGTGATGATTCGAATGAGGAGTATGGAGAGACATGACAATTGCTGCACCCGCCAATGCTGCGCTTTGCTCGATGCTCTCCGATGTGCGCCGGTGCGAGTTGCCTTCGGGCAGCCGACTGCATGACAGGGTCGGCAAAGGCGATTTCCTTGATTGCTTCAGCGTGCAGGCTGGCGCGTCTCCGAGGCAGGCTGCCGAACTGATTGCGGCGTTCCCGGGTTGGGCAGGGTTGTTGCTCGAGCTGCGACGCATCGCTGTCCTGCCTTTCGGCCTCTTGCATGATGGCCCTGATCACGATGACAAGGTCGGGCCGTTTCCCGTCGAGATGGACGATGGCCAGGAGTTGATCGCCGGTTTCGACGACAGACACCTGGAGTTCAGAGTGTCGGTCATGTCGCTGGATGGGCGGGTTCATCTTGCGACCTGGGTACACCCTCATGGTGTGTTCGGCAGATTGTATCTTGGCGCGATCATGCCGTTTCATGTCCTGATTGCACGGGAAGCGCTGGCCAGAGTGTGCCGTGATGCCTGATCCGGCGATCCGGCAGGCTGCTTCCGTCGGTTGAGCACTTGCCGCATCCGATGCGGATGGAAGTGAAAATGATTTGCATTGTTTCCTCCCGATGCCGATGAATTCCCGCATGTCTTTTTTCTTCTGTTGTCGGTGTTTTCGATGTCGCCGCGGAACAACTGCCATGCAGCCTTGCCGGCTAGAATGATTCCCGCATATCCCTATTATTGGCAGGGATATAAATCACTGGCACATCTTCAGGAGAATCCACAGTGCGTATTCACGAAAGCGTTACCGACATCATCAAGGCTCAGGTCAATCATGAACTGCATGCCGCCTACAGCTATCTCGGCATGGCGGCCTACTTCGACAGCCAGGATCTTGCCGGTTTCGCGCTCTGGTTTCGGGGGCATGCCCGGGAAGAGATCTCGCACGCGATGCGGCTCTACGATTTTCTGGTCTCCTGTGACGTGCCGGTGGAACTGCAGGCCATGTCCGCGCCGGCCACGGTGTTCGACAGCCCGCGCAGCGCCATCGAAGCCGGACTTGAACAGGAGCAACAGGTCACCGAGCAGATCAAGAACATGTTCGAGGTGGCGCACGAAGCCAAGGAATACACGACCCAGCCGATGCTGCACTGGTTCCTGGCCGAACAGGTCGAGGAAGAAGATCTTTTCCGCAAGGTGCTCAACGATGTCGAGGCAGCCGGCAGTTCGGACTTCCACATGCTGCAACTGGACAAGCAGATGGCGCAGCTTGCCGCCGCAGACGGCTCCGGAGACGGAGAAGGCGAAATCGCCTGAGATGGCGACTTGCGAAGGCCGGGGTTCGACGACGCAAGCCCTGCGACACGGACTGATCCGGGCCGCGCTTGCGTTCAACCGGCCAGGCACCTGAGTCGATCACGCACCTGCTCTCCGGCAGTCGCATGCGCATGGGTGAGCAACTGGTCGAGATTCGCGCAGTTCTCGATCAGTTCGCTCGTCAGTGCATCGATGCAGTCTCGCCATTCGGTCAGTTCGGGCGATGACGACCCGGGCAGCAGAGGGCCACGATAGAGTTGCAGGGCACGCTCTCGGTTGCCGTGCTTCAAGGCTTGCCAGAGTTCGATGACGTCGCATCGATGATCCATGACAAGGCGATAGGGTCGTGAGTCGATGCCACCGCCGAGCAGACGCCGCAGCGTGCTGATCTCGGATTTCAGTGTGCCGGTCCTGACGGGCCGGTCGCCGTACAGGGCCGCATGCAGGGCATCGAGCGACAAGCCCTCCGGGTGCAGCGCCAGCAGGCACAGTATTTCCGCGTGACGTCTGGAAAAGCGCTTGATTTCGTCGCGCAGGTGGCCTTCACGACTGCCGAGAAATCGCAGTGTCAACTCGGGGCAATGCCTGCCTGCACCGTTCGCGCCATCGGCCCCGCCGTCTTCACAGGCCGCACCGGCTGCATCGACCCCGCCGACCCCACCACGGACTCCATGGACTCCATGGACTCCATGGACTCCACCGACTGCATCGACCCCACCACGGACTCGACCGACTCCACCGACTGTATCGGCTGACGAGGCCGCCGAAGCGTTGCCCAGTCGATTGGCGATCGACATTGCCATGCCGTTGACCGCCATCTGGCCCAGCGGGTTGAAGCGATCCCAGGTGGAAGAGAGATCCACGACGCCGAGGAGTTCGCCGCTGGCGGGATGGATGATGGGACAGGCATAGCACACCCACTCATGCAATGAAGACCAGTAATGCTCTGCGGCGAAGACGGTCGTCGGCGCACGCCGCGCCAGACTGAGACCGATGGCGTTGGTGCCGCTGGCTGCCTCGTGCCAGCGCCCTCCGGCCATGAAATGCGCGTCGCAGGCACGGGTTTCCATATGGCGACTTGCATGGGTCCAGAGCAGCCGACCGGTTGCGTCACTGATGGCGGCCACGCAATGGCTGTCGGTGGTCAGCCTTGCGAGTTGTTCGAGTTCGGGCACCGCAGCGCGACACAAGGGTGATGCTTCCCAACGCGAACGGGTTTCCTCGGGGTCGTCCAGTGGAGGAGGGCCGGGTGAGTCGGTATCGAAGGAGCGGTGGCTGCGATGCCAGGAGTCGCCGATTTCGGGTCGAACGCTCAGCGTATCGCCATGCTTCCGCCTGGACAGAAACTGTTGCCAGCTGCGGGCGGCTGCATCGCGCCGCTGTTTCAGGCTCCGGTCTATCTGCACGTCACTGATCCTCCTGGCCGGCTGCCTCCGACCCTGCGGTGAGGTTCCGGTTTCAACCTTTCTTCAACCCCTCCGAGATTACCCTGCTTTGACGCCCGGTGACGAGACCTAGTACCAATTGACACTAATGGAGGAAGACCATGATCTACGCCAACCCCAATACCGACGGTGCCAGGGTTCAGTTCAGGAGCCGCTATGACAATTTCATCGGCGGGGAATGGACGGCCCCGGTCAACGGGAAGTACTTCGACAACGTTTCACCGGTGAACGGTCAGGTGTTCTGTGAAGTGGCGCGCTCCGATGCTGCCGATGTCGAACTGGCACTCGATGCGGCCCACAAGGCCAGCGACAGTTGGGGAAGCACCTCGGTGGCCGAGCGATCCGGCATTCTGTTGAAGATTGCCGACCGCATGGAGCAGAACCTCGAGATGCTGGCGGTGGCTGAAACCTGGGACAACGGCAAGTCGGTGCGTGAAACGCTCAATGCCGATCTGCCCCTGGCCATCGATCACTATCGTTACTTTGCCGGTTGCGTGCGCGCTCAGGAAGGCAGCATCGGTGAGATCGATGCCAACACCGTGGCGTATCACTTTCACGAGCCACTCGGGGTGGTGGGGCAGATCATCCCGTGGAACTTCCCGTTGCTGATGGCGGCCTGGAAACTCGCTCCGGCGCTCGCTGCCGGAAACTGCGTGGTGCTGAAACCGGCCGAACAGACGCCCGCGGGCATCCTGCTGATGATGGAACTGGTGGCCGATCTGCTGCCACCCGGTGTCGTCAACGTCATCAACGGTTACGGCGAAGAGGCCGGTCAGGCGCTTGCCACCAGCACGCGCATCGCGAAGATCGCCTTTACCGGCTCGACGCCGGTCGGTTCGAAGATCATGCAGTATGCGGCCGACAACATCATTCCGTCCACGGTCGAACTCGGTGGCAAGTCGCCGAATGTGTACTTCGACGACATCCTCGATCATGAAGACACCTATGTCGACAAGTGCCTGGAAGGGGCCGTGCTTGCATTCCTGAATCAGGGCGAGGTCTGCACCTGCCCCTCGCGACTTCTGGTGCAGGAAGCCATTGCGGAGGAATTCGTGAGCCGCGTGATGGCCCGAGCGTCGAACATCAAGCGCGGCAACCCGCTCGACACCGACACCATGGTCGGCGCGCAGGCCTCGAAGGAACAGTACGACAAGATCCTGAGCTACATCCAGATTGGCCGCGACGAAGGTGCCGAAGTGTTGATGGGTGGTGGCAAGGCAGCTGTCGGGCAGGATTTCGACAGCGGCTTCTACATCGAGCCGACCCTGCTCAAGGGCAGCAACGACATGCGTGTCTTTCAGGAGGAGATCTTCGGGCCGGTGGTGTCGGTGACGACCTTTCGCGACGAAGCCGAAGCGCTGGCCATCGCCAATGCCACGGAATTCGGTCTCGGTGCCGGTGTCTGGACCCGTGACATGAATCGTGCCTATCGCATGGGACGCGGCATTCAGGCCGGTCGTGTCTGGACCAACTGCTATCACCTCTACCCGGCACATGCGGCCTTCGGTGGCTACAAGAAGTCCGGTGTTGGCCGCGAAACGCACAAGATGATGCTGGATCACTACCAGCAGACCAAGAACATGCTCGTGAGCTACGACGTGAATCCGCTCGGGTTCTTCTGATCATGTAAAGCGGTGTCCACCCCGAGAAACCCGCCGGACTGATGCGCCCAGAGCTGGGCGTAGAGTCCGCCGGCAGCGACGAGTGCATCGTGGGTGCCCGTTTCGACGATTTCGCCCTTGTCGAGCACGACAAGTCTGTCCATCGCGGCGATGGTCGATAGCCGGTGTGCAATGGCGATGACGGTCTTGCCCTGCATGAGCTCGGCGAGGTTTTCCTGAATGGCGGCTTCGACGCCACTGTCGAGGGCGCTGGTTGCTTCGTCCAGCACGAGAATCGGCGCGTCCTTCAGGAACACGCGCGCGATCGCGATGCGTTGCCGCTGGCCGCCCGAGAGCTTCACGCCGCGTTCACCGGCGTGCGCCTGGTACCCCCGGCGTCCCTTGCTGTCTTCGAGTTCTTCGATGAAGTCGTGCGCGTGCGCACGGCGTGCCGCTTCGATGACGTCGGCATCGCTGGCCTCCGGACGACCGTAGGCGATGTTGTCGCGAATCGAGCGGTGCATGAGGGAGGTGTCCTGACTCACCATCGCGATCTGTCGCCGCAGGCTGTCCTGCGATACCTCGGCGATGTTCTGGCCGTCAATGCGTACAGTGCCGCCTTCGGTATCGAAAAGCCGCAGCAGCAAGTGGGTGAGCGTACTCTTGCCGGCACCGGAACGGCCGACGATGCCCACTTTCTCCCCGGCGGCAATCGACAGGGACAGCTGCTCGAAGGTGCCGTGACCCTGGCCGTAGTGAAAGCGCACCTTGTCGAACTCGATGGCGCCGCTCTTCACCGTCAGTGTACTCGCGTCGGGCGCGTCAACCACACTTGGCTTCTCGGACAGCATCCTGATGCCGTCGCGAAGCGTGCCCACTGCATCGGCGAGCCCCTGGAGTTCCCACATCAGCCACTGGCCAAGGCCATTGATGCGCAGGGCGAGGCCGAGTGCCACGGCAAGTTCTCCCGGTGTGCCCGTACCGCGCGACCAGGTAAGGAGGCCAATCAACAGCACCGCAATCACGAAAAGCGTGTTCAGGACATCGCGCAGGCCGCTCAGTACCGTGATCACACGATTGCTGCGGTGGAAGGCACCGAGCTGCTGCGCCATGCCTTCGCGTCCGCAGTCGAGTTCCTGGTGTCCCTGGGCGAAGAGCTTGACCGTGAGGATGTTGCTGTAGCTGTCGGTGATGCGTCCTACCATCTCGCTGATCGCATCGGCAGTCCGTTCCGAACGCCGCGTGAGTTCCGGCAGCAGCCAGGCGAAAATCAGTGCGAAACCGACGAGCCAGCCGACGAAGGGCAGCAGATAGAGTGGATCCATCATGGCCGTGATGCCGATCGCCCCGATGAACCAGGCGCCGATGTAGGCCAGCACATCGATGACCTTGATCACGACCTCCCGTGTGGCGAGCGAACTCTGCATGAGTTTCTGACTCACGCGACCGGCGAATTCGTCCTGGAAGAAGGCGTAGCTCTGCGACAGGAGATGGCGGTGTCCACGCCAGCGTGCGGCCATCGGGAAGTTGCCGTAGAGTGGTTGGAACACGAGCAGCCCGAAGGCCAGGCCACCGATGGCAAGCAGCAGGATGCGCCAGATCAGCCCGCCGATGACGGCGCGTTGTTCGGCATCGGGGATCAGCGCGGTGGCGGATTCGCTCGCCGTCGTCGCGCCGTTGGTGGCCGCATCAGCCGGCACGCTCGATGCCGCGGCCGCGATGTTCTCGGCGGCGCGAGCGCTGGCCAGCCAGTCGATCACCTGACCGACAAGCGCGATGAACGACACTTCCACCCAGGCGTAGAACACGCTGAGAACGAACACCAGGATCACCCACGGCCAGTAGCCGCGGAGCTGCCAGTTGATGAAGGAAAAAAAGCCGGCAGGAGGCACTTGCCCCTGCCAGTCGTCGGGGAAGGGGTTGGTACGGGATTCGAAAAAGGCCGCGATGCCGGTGGCGACGCTGGCGATGCGGCCGCCCACGGTGGCGGGTGGGAGGGTTTCTTTCATGGGGCGATGAACCCCCCGGACTGACGCGACCAGAGTTCGGCGTAGCGCCCACCCGCGGCAACGAGTGCCTCGTGAGTGCCCATCTCGACGATGTGCCCCTCCTCGAGCACGGCAAGCCGATCCATGGCGGCAATGGTCGAAAGACGGTGTGCGATGGCGATGACGGTCTTGCCGGCCATGAGTTCGTCAAGACTCGACTGGATGGCGATCTCGGTTTCGGAATCGAGTGCGCTCGTGGCTTCGTCGAGAATCAGCACCGGTGCGTCCTTGAGGAACACGCGCGCGATGGCGATGCGCTGACGCTGCCCGCCCGAGAGCTTGATGCCGCGCTCGCCGACATGAGCGTCGAGCCCGCGCCGCCCCCGGTCGTCGACAAGGTCCTTGATGAAGGCGTCGGCTTCGGCGCGCCTGGCGGCTGCCATGATGGCATCGTCACTCGCGTTCGGCAGGGCGTAGGCGATGTTTTCTCTGACGCTGCGGTGAAGGAGGGCGGAATCCTGCGAGACCATGCCGATCTTTTCTCGCAGGCTGTCCTGGCTGACCGTGCGAATGTCCTGTCCGTCGATGCGGATTGCGCCGCTCTCCACGTCGTACAGTCGCAGCAGCAGGTTCACGAGAGTGGTCTTGCCGGCACCCGAGTGGCCGACGAGACCGAGCTTTTCGCCGGGTTCGATGGTGAGGTTCAGCGATTCGAGGGCGCCGCTCTCGCGTCCGTAGTGAAAGCGCACGGCGTCGAATTCGATGTGACCCCGCTGCCAGTCGATGGGTTTCGCGTCTGCGGCATCATCGAGCGCGCGCTCGCGCTGCAGCATGCCGAGGCTGTCGAGCATCACGCCGAAGTTTTCGTACAGGCCGATCAGTACGCCGCTGATCCAGTGGGTAAGACCATTGACGCGGAGGCCCACGGTGATGGCAACAGCCACCGCGCCCGGGTTGGCAGCCCCGCCCATCCAGGCACTGATGCCGATCCAGACGAGGGTGGCGACGAGCAGGGCGTTGATGAAGTCGAGCAGGCCGAACAGGCCGGTGATGAGCCGGAACTGCGGGTACACCGTGTGCAGGAACTCGCGCATGGCGCCGCGCGCGTAGTCTGCTTCCTGTTCGCCCTGGGCAAAGAGCTTCACGGTGTTGATGTTGGTGTAGCTGTCGACCACGCGCCCGGTCATGAGCGCACGCGCATCGGCCTGGCGCCGTGCGACGGTCGCCAGGCGCGGAATGAACCACACGAGTTTCATGGTCCACAGCACAAGGAACACGAGAAAGGGCCAGGCGAGCGACGGATCGAGTGCAGCGACGAGCGCGATCGAACCGATGAACCAGGTGGCGAAGTTCGTGATCATGTCGACCGTGGTGAGAACAACGTCGCGTGTTGCGATCGAGCCTTGCATGAGCCGGCTCGACACGCGTCCGGCGAACTCGTCGTTGTAGAAATCCATACTCTGGCCGAGCAGCCAGCGATGACCCTGCCAGCGAATGCGGCTGCTGTAGTTTCCGGAAGTGGCCTGCCAGAGCAGCAGGCGGTTGAGCGTGGCAATGACGGGTATTGCCAGCGCAAAGCCGATCAGCGCCCAGACGCTGCCGCCGTTGCTGGCAAGGAAGTCATCGAGCGAACGCGCGTTGCCGCTGGCTGCCAGTTCGTCGATGATGGCGCCGATCATGCCGAGCAGACCAAGCTCGGCGAGAGCGAGACCCGAGGCAGTCATGATGATCGCGATGAACAGTGGCCAGTCGTGGCCGATGCTCTCGCGAATGTAGCGAAACCAGTGGGAAGCGGCCACACGCGCCTGGCCGACGGGAAAGGGCTCGAGGCGGCGCTCGAACCATTCCAGCAGGCGACCGAATCGTGCCTCGATCAAGTGCGGCTCGCTCATGGTGGCAGGTGGAGAAACAACCGGCCGCAGATGCGGCCGGCGTGTTCTGGTGAACTGGACGCCGCACGGGGTGAACCGGCGGCGATGTGAGTCATCCTACCCGAGCGTGGGGCAAATGTCGAAGTCTGGTGGCTGGCCCGACCGTGCCGGATTTGCCTGGTCGGGCAGTCGGTTAGCCTTTACCGGAGTTGCCTGATTTCGTAGATCGCGTGGAGTGCAGAGTATGAGAAGGCTCGGTAGAGCAGATTTCCGTTGTCCAGTGAGTTCACCCGGAATTCATTACTCGAGTTCCCGAATGAGGCGTCGGGGAAAAAGTTGTATGTGACACCATCCTTTTCGAAAGTGTCATCGGCATCGGCCACCTTGACGAGAGTCGAATCGAGGGAGGTTCGCCACAGGCCTGATTCCACGATTTCATTGCTCACGGCATCTTCCATAAGTGCGGTGAAAAGCACGGAAGATCCAGCCAGGCCAGCCTCGAACACATCCGACAGGAAGTAGTTGTCATTGAAACCGGTCAGTACGGCACGTGCGTCTTCCCCCGCTACATAGCCGAGATTCGTGGCGCCCGGAGTCAGTGTCGGATAAGGCTGCGACGTCCTCGCCTGGCCCAGCAGCAGTCGTCTGGGTGAGCCGATGTCTTTCAGAACCCACTGATCGTCGTTGATGGTGAAACCATACATATAGTCGATCGTACCTCCTCCATCGGGCGATTCATAGGTTTCTCCTGCAAGCGCAATCAAACCAGGGCTGCCTCCGATTCTGTATTGCCATATGGAATAATATCTGTCGAATGATCCGTTTGTCCTGAGCGATGAATAGATAATCACACTCCCATCGGACAGTACACCTCCCAGGGAAATGGCGTAGTGATATGCGGCATCATCCTCGAAAGGTGCCGGGTCACCTGACCTCAGTACATATTCATAGTTGCCGTCGAGATACCGGACGATGGCAGTGCGACTGCTGCAGTTGTCGCCGGTTTCGGTTCCGATGACATACAAGGCTCCAGCGTCATCGACAAGAAAGGATTCATCGATTGGCTGGTCTATCGTTCCTGGCCAGAAGTTGCAACCGCTCGTCAAGGACAGCGGCGTGTCTTCGAGGCCTTGCTCAGGGAAAACGAGTGACGCTGTGCCGTTCCGTAGCGTCCAGATTCCTGTCCGGTCTTCGATACGACCATCGATGGCACTGAAAAAGATCTCCTTGTCGGTGGCCAGCGCCTTGGTCAGTGTCTCGAACACATACTGCTGGCTGTCTGTTTCGAGGATGTCGCCGGGAACGAGGCCGCGTTGCAGCACCCTGGTTTCGGGGTTCATGATTGCCAGAGCGACCTGGTCTTCGTATGCGCCCGAGAGTGTCAGTCCGATTGCGGCGGTTCCATTGGGGGCAATGGAAGCTGAATGGGCACTGCCGAATGGTCCGTTCGGGCGGCCGCCGGGAACGGTTTCTCCACTGGTTATCAACTCTGTGGTTGTACCTTGCTGGTTTGGTGGCATGAGCCAGACACCATTTCTTTCCTCACCGTTCACTGCCATTGTGGCGCCGTAGATCAGGGTGCCGTCGGCGGCGTGATCGAGCATGGTCAGATTGCTGGTGATCTTGCCTGCGCCTGCCGGGTTGTCGTCATCCAGCATGACCATGACTCGTGCCTGGTGGCTGTTGTCGCCGATGTTGAACCACTCGCCGCTCGCGGCCGGTGCGGTGGACTCCGCATTGCCCGGATCCGAAGTGTCGTCGACCGGAGGTCGCCCGACCACGTTTCCGCCCCCGGCTGCCGTTGGTGGGTTTGCCGGTGTCGACGGTGCAACGACGGGAACGACGCTGGTCAGATCCGTATCCAGATCGTTGCTGTCTGCGGGGTTGCTTGTTCCGGTGGCAGGGTCGTAGACGTTGATGGTGAACACGTTGACCGTCACCGTCACATAGTTCTGCTCCAGAAACGTGCCGAGTCCGGCGTCGCCCTGGCTGAAGCTGGTGTCTTCAAGGCTCACGTCTCCAAGTCCGTATTGTTCCAGTATCGCCTGAACGAGTTGCTGAACCTCGTCTTCGATGCCGGAGAACGCCTCATCCGAGGGGAGGGTGTCGGTCGTGGGGTTCGCGAATGCCTCGTCGACATTCCGGTCTTCGAGGGCGAACCAGTTTCTGACGGCAAGATCGGAAAAACTGTGGATGTTCTGGGTTGCCATCGCTCCCGCCGTGACGTATTCAAGGCCGTACAGGTAGCCACCGTTCTCGAGAGGAACACGAAGCAGCACGGGACCGTCCATTTCGGGCATGCGAACAATGAAATGGCCGTTGGCGTCGATAGCGGCAACACCTTGTTCGCCGTAGGCATCGAGGTACTGAACTTCATTTCGCGCAAGGGCAGTGCGACCGGAAACGGTGCCCGTCACGCCCGTACCAATGATGATGTCGTCGTCATCGTCACAGGCGGTCAGGCCCAGCAGAGCAACAAGCACCAGTGCTCTGCAAAGCAGCCGGCAGCCACGTTGCCATGGCCCTTCACTTTTCCGTTGCATCATGCGTTTTTCTCCGGGTTGGTTGGCTGATCGATCTGGTAGATGCCGAGCCCGACGCGTCGGCAAGCTTCGGTGGTCTGCCGCTCGCCATCAAGGCGTTCATTGAGGAACCGGTAAAGCTCCTGCAGCAGCGCATCGCTCTTTTCCTGCGCGAGGGCAGCGAACTCGTCGGCGAGTGGAGCGGGCACCCTGACGTGTGCGAACTGGCGCTGGAACAGGCGGTTTTCGGCATCCTGTTCCGTGTTGTGCGCTCCGGTGGTCAGGAGATCCGTCGCGCAGACACCAAGCAATCGAAACTGTTCGAGGTGGTCGTGCGAGGGCAGGTAGCCCGAGGCGAGCAGCTTTACCGTGTGGTTACGGCCTCGCTCGGCGATGCCGAGGCGCACGAGTTCATCGAGCACGGCACCCTGGGTGATGTCACCGCTGTATCGGTTCACCAGTGCTTCGAAACTCTTCGCGTCACCGTGCAGTTTCAGCACGGCAGGTTTTCCCGCAGCGGTTCGGAAGTCGGGGTCGTTGAGCCAGCCCTTGAGCACACGCCCGGTGCGATTGGGCGACTGTGGCGCGACGTCCTTGCCGGTCTTCCTGAGTTGAACCAAACGAACCACCTCCTTTCGATGCACGCCCGTGAGTACCGATGCACGGGCATAGGTCATCTTGCGGCCCGGGATGCGGTAGTGGTCGTACGCCGCGTCGATGTAGGCCTGGCGTGATATCTCGGCGAACTCCGCCGCTGACATCTCGTGACGGATCAGCACGCGCACGAGCGGCCTCAACAACCGGCGAACAGCTCGCACCAGAATGGGTTGAGTGCGTGCATCCATGAAACAGGAATATATTCCCGTTTTTTATACGGGGCAATTCCGGGGAGGTTTTCTTGCCTGCGTGTAACCGGAGAGGCCGGGTTCCGGCTCAGAACCCCTGCCGATAATCAAGCCATGTCTCGTCCTCGAACAGCGTGACTGCGGCCGGCAGATACACGACGAGAACGGTCAGCACCATGCCCTCGAAAACACTCTCGCCGACGGCGAGAAGCAGGGCGTAGGCAAGCGATTCACCCGCCTGCTCGCTGCCGTTCGTGAACGCGAACAGCAGTGACTGCAATGACAGTTGCATCGCCATGATGGCGAACAACCCGATACAGCCGATGCCGAGCAGGAACACGAACAGGTTGTGCGGGAGATGAGCCTTGACGAGGTCGAGCAGGCGGCAGGTCAGCCAGGCCGGCAGAAAGGCGTGCAGCAGAAGCTGCGGCCCGAGTTCGGCGAACGGCGTCGTCGCCGTGATGATCAGCGCAAGGCTGATGACCGCGCGACGATAACCGAGGGTCAGCGTCAGAAAGGGTGCGCCAAGGTAGTGAATGTCGAACCCTGCCGGGGTTGCGAAGCGCATGAACTGCAATACCAGCATCGTACCGGTCAGCAGCAGCCAGACGAGCCATTGTCGATCGGCATGATCGGTGGCGTTGATTGTCGCCAGTGCCCGGAGGAGAAAACCGATGGCGACAAGAAGCGCTGTGGCATTCAACAGCAGCGGTGTGTCGATGGTCACGCTTGACCGAGCCTCGCGAACGGCTTGTGGTCAGATGACCCGATGGTGTCGCCGCATGGCTCGGCCACCGATGGGGCGCTGCCGAGTGGCAACGAATCTTGAGTTCGGGAGGAGTGCATCTATGCTTGAAGTCAGGAACGGACAGAGTGAATCGGCGCTGCGTGATCTGCTCGGGGCGCGCCCTTGATCCTGTGCAGCATCACCTCGCGGAAACATCATGACAGCGACCGTATTCGACGGCCACAACGACATTCTCACACAGTTGATGGAAGCCGGTGGGGTCGACAGCGCGCTGCAGTTCGGAACCCGTGGCGGTTTTCATGTCGATGCCGTGAAGGCGCGCGAAGGTGGGCTCGGTGGAGGCCTGTTCGCGATCTGGGTGCCATCGGCGAGCGACGAGGGCTGCCTGCTGCAGATGGAAACGGTGGGTGGCTACGACCTGCCCCTGCCACCGCCCGTCGAGCCGTCGCGAGCGATGGCCGTGGTGGCCGAGCAGTTCGCGATCCTGGCGCGACTCGAAGCCGCGAACGAGATCGTGATCTGCACCCGTGCCGATGAACTCGAACCGGCGTTCAGAGGCGAGACCCTGGCCGTGGTCGTTCACATGGAAGGGGCCGAGGCACTCGATCCCGATCTGCATCTGCTCGACCTGCTCCACCACGCCGGCCTGCGTTCACTCGGTCCGGTGTGGAGTCGGCCCAATCGGTTCGGCGACGGTGTGCCCTTCCGCTTCCCGGCGGACCCTGACATCGGCGGTGGCCTGACGGCCGACGGCATCAGGCTCGTCAGGCGCTGCGACGAACTCGGCATTCTCGTCGACCTCTCGCACATCAATCTCAAGGGCTTCGAGGACGTCGCGACGCACAGCAGCCGGCCTCTCGTGGCCACGCACTCGAACGCGCACGCGCTGTGCGAACACGCGCGCAACCTGACCGACGATCAGCTGCGGGTGATTGCGCAGACGCGTGGCCTGGTGGGCCTGAACTTCGCCACGGCCTTTCTGCGCGCGGACGGGCGCATGCTCGCCGACGTGCCACTGACGACCCTGCTCAGGCATCTCGATCATCTCCTGGGTGTGCTGGGCGAGGGTGGGGTGGCACTGGGCTCGGACTATGACGGCGCCGTGCCACCGGCCGCCATCGCCGACGCATCGAAACTGCCTGTACTGATCGCGGCCATGCGCGAACATGGTTACGGCGAGGCGCTGATCGAGCGGATCTGTTTTCGCAACTGGTTCGACGTGCTCGAACGCAGCTGGCGAAGTCATCCGTTCAGTATCTCGTCTGCGCCTGGGTGATGTCCGACGAACGGCTGCAGATGTCGATTGCATCGCCAAGCGTGACCACGCCGCGGGCTTCGAGCGCGGGCAGCATGGCCACGAACACCTCGGCCGTGACGAGCGTGTCGCCAAGTGCGGTATGACGCCCGTGAACCTCGACGCCGAACCGTTCGGCGAGGGCGTCGAGTGTGTGCTGGCCGGTGTGGTCGTGCAGCCAGGCCGACAGCAGCACCGTGTCGAGTACCGCAAGTTCACGGAAATCCACCCCGGCGGCACTCTGCTTGAGGGTCAGGAACTTCATGTCGAAGGCGGCGTTGTGGGCGACCAGAATCGAATCGGCCACGAAGCGCCGGAAGCGTGGCAGCACTTCTTCGATGGCGTCGCTGTCGGCCACGTCGGCATCGACAAGGCCATGAAACTTCGTTGATGCGGGCGGTATGGCACGTCCCGGATTGACGAGTTCGTCGAAGGTATCCTGCTCGATCACGTAGCCGTTGACCACACGCACGCCGGCAATCGAGATGATCTCGTCGCCGCGGGACGGTTCGAGTCCGGTGGTCTCGGTATCGAAGACCACGAAGTTCAGCGTGTTCAGCGGCCGTTCGAGCAGCGCCTTTTCAGGGCATCGTTCGAACAGCAGGAAATCGTGAAAGTGGTGGCGTGAGGCGGCGGTTGCGTTTTTCGGCGGTGCAGCGACCACATTCGCGTCAGCAGCGGAAGGTGGAACGTCGACTGCCGTGTCTGGCCCTGCGCCTCCGGGTCGGGCATCGAGAACCAGCAGGTATCCCGGTACGTCGCCATCATCGCCCCTGATCGGGCTCATGCTGACGGTCATGGAGTCGGCGGGCGTGTGTCCGTCGTCGGCTGACGTCACGGTGGCTGCCCAGGGAAGTTCGCGATAGACACGGACACGTTGCTCGACCGTCACGCCATCGCTCTCGCGTGAGCGCAACTGCACTTCCGCGAAGCTTGCCTTCAGCACATCGAGATCGAACAACTCGTCGAGGCGCCGGCCCACGCCAATCTCGCCGCGTCCTCCGATGCGCTCGGCGGCCGCCGCATTGAACAGCGTGATGCGGTGTTCGCGGTTGGCCAGCACCAGCGGGTGCTCGAAGTCCCTGAGGATGGCGGCGAGGCGACGCTCGTGCACGCGGATCTTCGCTTCGTCAGCGGCGCGCTCGGACTCGTGCTGTCGACGCAGTTCGGCGTTGGCGGCAAGCAAGGCCGTCGCAGCGGGTCTGATGGGGCCGAGATAGCGAAGGTCGTCGTCGTTCAGGGTCATGACATTGCCGTGCATGGCCGATTCCATGCTGCGCGCCATCGTGTGCAGGGCGCGGGCAAGGTACTGATCGAAGAGCATCCACACGAGCAACGTGATGACGACAATGGCAAAGCCTGCCATGCCCGCGTTGGATGCAAGCCGCTCGACACGCTCCGCGGGTTCGGCGGCGAGACCCACTGCGATGGCCAGGCCGATGGCCACCACGGCACCGAGCGCAATGAGCGCGAAGAACAGAAAGATACGCACTCGCAAGGAAAAGCGTTCGGTCATGCTGACGGGCCTCCATGGTTGTCACATACATCTACATCGGTAGCCAGCATCGCATATCCTCTGTCTCATCGCACCATTCAAAACGAGGTTGGAATCATGAGCGACGCCTTGCCGATCGACGCCGCTGACGAGGCGCTGCGTACACGTATCGTGGACTTTCTCGGTGCCGTCGTTGGCGAGCATGCCGCGGACGGCCGCGATCTTGACGCCCTGGCTGCCGTGGCAAGGCTGCTCCGGCTGGAGGAGTCGGCGAACTGGCCGTTGCCGGAAGACGGAGAAGCCTGGATCTGCCTCGTGCTCGAAGGCGTGATGGTCGTGCGCGGCAACGCAGCGACGTCGTTGCTCGCGCTGGCCGAAGGCTCGGGTTTCGCCTTGCCGGCCCGGCGCAGGAAGGGAGACGGGCTGATCGTCAAGGCGCTCGATGCCGGCAGCCTCCTGCTGGTTGCCGAAAGCGACTACCCCGCCGACACGGCAAGTCTGCCATCCTTTGCCGAGATGCTGACCTCGCTCGACGCGGTGGGTGTCGATCGGCAGAGCGAGCTGCAAGACGACGCGGCAGACGAGGTCGTGGCAGAGCAACGTCCCATGCTGCACACCCCGATCGGCGAGGTCATGACGGCCAGACCCTTCGCACTGCCACCGGAAGCCACCATCCGTGACGCGGCGTCGCTCATGGCCGAAAAGCGCATTTCCTGCCTGCCGATCGTGCAGGGGGATCATCGACTCGTCGGTATCGTCACCGAAGCGGATATCACGGCGCGCGTGGTGGCCGCCGGTCATGACAGTGCCGAGGCACTCGCCACCATCATGAGCGACAAACCCCTTACCCTGGGCCCGGGCGATACGCTGGTCGACCTCACACGGCTTCTGAGTCAGTATCGCATCGCCCACGTGCCGGTGGTGAAAGGCGGGCGCCTTGTCGGCATCATCACCCAGACCGACATCGTGCGGCAGCAGAGTTCGTCGGTGGTGCATATCAATGCCGAGATCGCGCGGCTCGATTCCGCCGACGCCATCGCCGGCATCACTGCCGAAACGCCGCGTCTTCTTGCCCACCTCGTCGACAGCGGTTCGTCGGCGATGGAAATCGGTCATGTCATGACCTCGGTTACCGATGCGGTCACGAAGCGCGTCATCGCGCTGGCGCTCGAGGATCTCGGCGAGCCACCGGTGCCTTTCGCCTGGCTGGCCTGCGGTTCGCAAGGGCGCCGCGAGCAGACCAGCGTTACCGACCAGGACAACTGCATCATCATCGATGACCGATTCGACAAGACGCAACATGGTGAGTGGTTCGCGCGATTTGCCGAGCGAGTCTGCACCGATCTCGACACCACGGGCTACGTGTTCTGTCCGGGTGACATGATGGCGATGAACCCGCGCTGGTGCCAGCCACTCCGTGTCTGGCTCGACTACTTCGATGGCTGGATCAACCGGCCTGACAACGAAGCGCAGATGCTGGCGAGCGTCATGTTCGATCTTCGCGTCATTCACGGTGAGACAGGCCTTCTCTACAGCCTGCAGAGCGCCTCGCTCGATGCCGCGAGCAGCAACAGCATATTCGTCGCACACCTCATGTCGAATGCGCTCAAGCATCGTCCGCCGATCGGGCTCTTCGGACAACTCGCCACCGAGCGGCGCGGCCAGTGGCGGCACAAGATCGACATGAAGCACGGCGCGCTCGTGCCGATCGTCGACATGGCGCGCGCGCATGCCTTGTCGGTGGCGAGTCGTGAAGTGAATACCTGGGAGCGGCTGACCGAACCTGCTGTCAGTGAAAAACGCGGTGTACTCAGCGAAGACGCACGGCGCAACCTTGCCGAGAGCTACGAATTCATGAGCATGCTGCGCATGCGTCATCAGGCCAGACAGGTGCGGCGCGGGCACAAGCCCGACAACTACATCAACCCCGATGACCTCGGACAGCTCGAGCGCGAGCAGTTGAAGTACTGCCTCGGCATCGTCAAGAAACTGCAGGCGACGATGCAGTCACGGCAAGGGGTGCTGGGCTGAAAGCTGAAAGGCGCCGGCGCGATCGTGGCTGCGGCGGGTGTGGTGACGACAGCCTCGATGGTGGCATCGGGCCGAGGTCGTGTCAGTCGCACAGCACCTCGCCGATTCGATCCTCGTCGGCGATTGCACGCCATTCACCCCCGACGATGCTGCCATCGTCGGCAAGTTCGACACCGTCCACGAGTTCGGCGCGGCGGCGTGTCTCGCAATCGACCACGACCGCCACCGCGGCACGATGACCGTGGCGGGCAAGGAAGTAGAGCTGTGCCATGCGATAGCCGGGTTTGTCGGCGTGTGTCATGGCTGCTTCAGGATCCACCGCGATCATGCGCGGACGCAGCGGCCAGATGTAGGTCCAGGGCCGCAGTGGCGAGCGCGTCTCCGGTGCTTCGAGCACCACGATGGATTCAGGTAGCGAAGCGACGGTGCGGTCATACCAGCTGTATTCGCTGTAGAGCACGTAGCCGAACATCGCGGCTGCCATCATCGCGGGAAGTGCCCAGCGTGGCCAGCGACTGCCGAGTATGTTGCCGAGGATGAGCGCCACACCGGCGCCGAGGAAACCGGCGGCGATGGTGGCAACGAGATCGATGAACATGTGTTGTCGACGGTCATGAAAAGGCCCGGCAACGTGCCGGGCCCAATGTGTAGTGGATCGTTGCCGGTGGCCGCGTTGAACCGTGACTACCGACAATGGCAGTGCACCCCTCGCCCGGTGCTCCCGGGCGAAGGGCAGCATCGGCAATCAGTGATCGACGGCCGTACCCGCGCCACGCGGTACGCGTACGCTTTCGACGAGTTCCTGAATCTCCTTCGGCGGCGCTGCAGTGGCGTTCGACAGGAGATAGGCCACGACGAAGTTGATCAGTGCGCCTACCGAACCGATCGAGAGCGGCGAGATGCCCAGGACCCAGTTCTCGGGTATGTCGGCCAACTGGTTGGTGCCCGGGATGAACAGCCAGCCCTTGTACATGAAGATGTACACGAGCGTGAAGATCAGGCCGCAGAGCATGCCTGCAACCGCCCCCACGTTGTTGATGCGTTTCGAGAAGATGCCCATCATCAGCGCCGGGAAGATCGAGGCGGCGGCGATACCGAAGGCGAGTGCCACGGTCTGTGCCGCGAAGCCCGGTGGATTGAGCCCGAGCCAGGTGGCCACGCCGATTGCCACGGCCATCGCGATACGCGCCGCCATGAGTTCTCCACGTTCCGAGATGTTCGGGTTGATCGCCCCCTTGATCAGATCGTGACTGACTGCGCCGGATATCGCGAGCAGCAGTCCCGCTGCCGTCGAGAGCGCGGCGGCGAGACCGCCTGCGGCCACGAGCGCGATGACCCAGGGCGGAAGCTTCGCGATCTCGGGATTGGCGAGCACGAGGATGTCGCGGTTGACGGTGAGTTCCGAACCCGCCCAGCCGCGCGCTTCGACCTGTTTGGCGAAATCGGCGTTTTCGTCATTGTAGAACTGGATACGGCCATCGCCGTTCTTGTCCTCGAACTTCAGCAGGCCGGTCTTTTCCCAGTTTGCCATCCACTGCGGCCGGCTCTCGTATTCGAGGGCTTCGGCGCTGGTGCCGTTCGGGTAGACCGTGTCGATGATGTTCAGGCGCGCCATGGCACCGACCGCGGGTGCCGTCAGGTAGACCACCGAGATGAACACCAGTGCCCAGCCGGCCGACCAGCGTGCATCGGACACCTTGGGCACGGTGAAGAAGCGGATGATGACGTGCGGCAGACCCGCCGTGCCGATCATCAGCGACAGGGTGAACAGCACCATGTTGAGGGTATTGGTGTGGTGGCCGGTATAGCTCTTGAAGCCGAGTTCCTCGACGACCTGGTCGAGCCGTTCCAGCAGCGGTACACCCGAACCCACGTGCTCGGAGAAGAGCCCGAGCGGCGGGAAAGCCACGCCCGTGAGGTGCAGGGAGATGAAGATGGCGGGTACGGTGTAGGCAAGAGCCAGCACCACGTACTGCGCCACCTGCGTGTAGGTGACACCCTTCATGCCGCCGAGTACCGCGTAGAAGAACACGACGGCCGCACCGATCAGGAGGCCTGTGGTATTGCTGACCTCGAGAAAGCGCGAGAAGGCGACGCCCACACCCGTCATCTGGCCGATGACGTAGGTGACCGAGGCGACGATGAGACAGGCCACGGCAACGAGCCGTGCCGTCTTCGAGTAGAAGCGGTCACCGATGAATTCCGGCACCGTGAACTTGCCGAACTTGCGGAGATACGGTGCGAGAAGAAGCGCAAGCAGCACGTAGCCGCCCGTCCAGCCCATCAGGAAGCTGGAGTTGTCGTAGCCCGTGAAGGCGATGAGACCGGCCATCGAGATGAACGAGGCGGCCGACATCCAGTCGGCGGCTGTTGCCATGCCGTTGACCACAGGGTGCACGCCGCGATTCGCAGCATAGAATTCGGAGGTGGAACCGGCGCGTGCCCAGATGGCGATGCCGATGTAGAGCAGGAAGGTCCCGCCCACGAAAACCAGATTCAACGCGTATTGACTCATGGGATCAGTCCTCGTGCACGTCGTGTGCGCGATCCAGCGCGTTCATGCGCCATGCGTAGAAGAAGATCAGGAACAGGAACACGAGAATCGAGCCCTGCTGCGCGAACCAGAATCCGAGATCGGTACCGCCGACCTTGATTCCGGAGAGCAGTGGTCGCAACAGTATCGCGAAACCGAAGGAAGCCAGCGCCCAGATCACGAGACAGACCTTGACAAGGCTCATGTTGGCCGCCCAGTAGCCCGACTTGTCGGGGGCGGTTGTGTTGTTGTGGTCAACCATACTAAGTAGATTTTTCCTCTGTAGGCAAGAAGTGGTAGTGCAGGGGTGCGGGCCGCGAAGGCCCGCGACAGCGGATTATCCAGGGATCCGGACAAAAGATCTCAGGTCGTCACGCGGTTTTCGATCAGCATGTCGACCACTTCGGGTTCGGCAAGCGTCGAGGTGTCGCCCAGCGAACTGACGTCGTTCTCGGCAATCTTCCGGAGGATCCGGCGCATGATCTTGCCGGAACGCGTCTTCGGCAATCCCGGAGCGAACTGAATGGCATCGGGGGAGGCGATGGGGCCGATATCGCTGCGAACCCAGTCGCGGAGTTCCTTGCGGAGTTCCTCGGATTCCTCGACACCCTCCATGAGACTCACGTAGCAGTAGATGCCCTGACCCTTGATGTCGTGCGGGAAGCCGACCACGGCCGCTTCGGACACCGCTTCGTGCGCCACCAGCGAGCTTTCGACTTCGGCGGTACCCATGCGGTGGCCCGAGACGTTGATGACGTCGTCGACGCGCCCCGTGATCCAGTAGTAGCCGTCGGCATCGCGGCGGCAGCCGTCGCCCGTGAAGTAGTAACCCTGATACTGCTGGAAGTAGGTATCCATGAAACGCTGGTGGTCACCGTAGACGGTGCGCATCTGGCCAGGCCAGGAGTCGGCGATGCAGAGCACGCCCTCGGCTTCGGTGGTGGTGATTTCCTCGCCGCTCGCAGGCTCGAGAATCACGGGCTTCACACCGAAGAACGGAAAGGTGGCCGAGCCCGGTTTCGTGGTGGTGGCGCCGGGCAGCGGGGTGATCATGTGACCGCCGGTTTCGGTCTGCCACCAGGTGTCGACGATGGGGCAGTTCTCCTTCCCGACCACGCGGTAGTACCACTCCCAGGCCTCGGGGTTGATCGGCTCGCCGACGGTGCCGAGCACCTTGATCGATGAAAGATCACTCCCGGTGACGAAGTCATCTCCCTTGCCCATGAGTGCACGGATGGCGGTAGGTGCCGTGTAGAACTGGTTGACCTTGTGCTTTTCGCACACCTGCCAGAAGCGCGAGGCATCGGGGTAGGTGGGCACGCCTTCGAACATCAGGCTGGTTGCGCCATTGGCAAGGGGGCCGTAGACGATGTAGCTGTGTCCGGTCACCCAGCCGACATCGGCCGTGCACCAGTAGACGTCGCCGTCGTGGTAGTCGAAAGTCTGTTCGTGGGTCATCGCGGCGTAGACGAGATAACCGCCGGAGGTGTGTACCACGCCCTTGGGTTTTCCCGTGGAGCCGGAAGTGTAGAGGATGAAGAGCGGGTCTTCCGCGTTCATTTCCTCGACCGGACAGTCTTCGGCGGCGTTCTTCCGGAGTTCGCTGTAGCTGTGGTCGCGTCCGTCGACCCACTCGGTGTCGTCACCCGTGCGCTCGACCACGAGGAGTTTCACGTTGTCGGCGCAGCGCTGCAGGGCCTTGTCGCAGTTGGCCTTCAGCGGTGTGTTGCGGCCACCGCGCGGAGCGTGATCGGCACAGATGACGAGTTCGGCTTCGCAGCCGTTGACGCGGTCGGCCAGGGCGTCCGGCGAGAAGCCCGCGAACACGATCGAATGGATGGCGCCGATGCGCGCGCAGGCGAGCATGGCGTACGCGGCTTCGGGAATCATCGGCAGATAGATGACCACGCGATCGCCTTTCGATACGCCGAGTTCCTTCAACACATTGGCGAAGGCGCAGACCTCGCGGTGCAACTCCTTGTAGGTGATGTGCCTTGCTTCGTCCTCGGGGTTGTCGGGTTCCCAGATGATTGCCGTCTGGTCGCCGCGCGTTTCGAGATGACGGTCAACGCAGTTGGCCGCGACGTTCAGCGAGCCATCTTCGTACCACTTGATCGATACGTTCGGATAGTCGAAGTTCGTGTTCTTGACCGTGCTGAAGGGCTTGATCCAGTCGAGCCGCCGGCCTTCCTCTCCCCAGAAGGCATCAGGGTCGCTGATCGACGCCTCGTAGCGTTCCTTGTAACGCGCGGCGTCGGTGTGGGCCGCCTTGGTGAAGGCTTCCGAGGGGGTGTGGCTCTGGTATTCCATTGCAGCTCCTTTGGTTGAGACTTTGTTACAGGTCTGGCGTTTTTTCGTGCTTGTACTCGAAAGGGTGGACGGCCTCGATTGGCAGTCGCGATTCTGGCGCTGCCGGCGAAACACTCGTGAAACAGCCCCGCAGATGTTTGCACAGTGGCAAGGCGATGACAATCATCAGTCACGAGATAGTCATAATTTTTGTTACTGATTCCGCCGTGGAAGTGACCAGGGTCGGGTTTTGCATGGATGCGCGTCACGGATCGTCACGGATGCGCGCTCGGCCTGGTTCGCCGTCACGGCGATCGGGTGGCGCGACGATGTCGAGCCGGTAGCGGAGTCGCCAGGCGAGGAGCACGGCGGCAGTGCTGAGTCCGGCAATGAGCCCCGCCCAGAGTCCGGCGGCACCGAAGTCGAGTCCGTGTGCCGCGAAGGCCCCGGCGCAGAATCCCACGAGCCAGTAGGACGCGCCGTTGATGAGCATCGGCACGCGTGTGTCGTGAAGGCCGCGGAGGAGACCGATCTGAGCGATCTGCATGGCATCGGATACCTGAAACACGGCCGCGAACAGCAACAGGGTGGCGGCAAGCGCTCGCACCTCGGCGTCGTCGGTGAAGAGCATCGGGATTCGGTGGCGGAAGAGCAGCAACACCAGGGCGGAGCACAGCGACATCACGAACGCGATCATGAGCCCGTTGGCGGTGCGTAGCCGGATCGAGGAGCCGGACTCGCGCCCGAGGGCCACGCCGATGCGCGCGGTCAGCGCGAAACTGAGCCCGAGCGGCAGCATGAAGAACAGCGAGGCGACGGTGATGGCGATGCTGTGCGCGCTCGCAGCGAGTGTCCCCAGCATGCCCATCTGCATGCTGATGGCCACGAAAAGGCCGGTTTCGAAGAGGATGGTGATGCAGATCGGCAGCGAGAGTTTCAGAAGTCTTGCAAGCCTGGCCCTGTCCGGTCGCACGAACAGCGGCTGATAGAGGGCGAAACGACGAAAACCCTTACCGTTCACGCGCCACAGCAGCACCAGGCACATGCCGATGTTCACCACCGACGTCGACCAGGCGATACCGGCCAGACCGAGCTTCGGCAGCCCGAACCAGCCGAGCCCGAGGCCGAGGTCCGATATGATGTTCAGCGCCAGTCCGATCGAGGTGATCAGCAGTACCGGTCGCGTGCGCCCCGAGGCTTCGCAGACATTGCGCGGCACCAGCAACAGCAGCGCGGGCACGAGGCACCAGCGCGCGGCATCAAGGTAGACGCGCACCAGCGGCACGAGGTTGGCCTCGAAACCGAAGTGATCCACCTGATTCCGGATTCCGCTGATCAGCAGAAAGCCGAACACGCCGAGTACCAGCGCCAGCCACAACCCCTGACGGAACCAGTGCCCGACCTCGAGAATCTGCCCGCGACCGATGTGCCGCGCCATGATCGGAGAGAGTCCGGCGATGAGCCCGGTGCCGCCGATCAGCACGATGAACAGGAGGCTGGCGCCGAGCCCGCAGGCAGCGATTTCGACAGCTCCGAGCTGGCCGGCAACCAGCGTATCGACGAGGCCGTTGGCCACCGCGAGCAGCTGCGCACCGATCAGTGGCAGTGCCATGCGCAAGGTACGCCTGCGCTCGGCCGCAAGCGATGTCCGATGAGCCCGGAAGCGGGCGAGTTGTGTCTGTAAAGCGCGCCGCATCGACAGGCCCTGAAACGAGGGTTGCCGGCGGGTCGTGCCCACCGGCGCTGGAAAGCCTGCAACCGGTGACTGGCTGTGTGGCTACGGTTTGCGCTTGTCGTCGGGGTGGGTCGGCCGGGCGGAGAGGTTCGTGCCGAGTGCTGCAATCATCCCGCGAGCGCGGTTCAACTGTAACTCGATATCACCCTCGCCGGCGATCGGGCCGTCGATCATGAGGCTTGCCAGCCCATGCACGGCTGACCAGGCGAGAAGCTCTTCATCGCTGAAGCTCATCGGGTCATCATCGTGCAGGGTGTCGGCAAAACCGCTGGTCAGGAAGCAGCTCAGTTCGCGCGCCGCGGCGACGTAGTCTGCATCGTGCGAATAGATGCTTTCTTCCTTCCACATGGCGCGGAACAGCGCGGGCTTGACGAGCGCGAAACGCACGTAGGCAAGGGCGACGGCGGTGAAGGCATCGTCACTCGACGCTTCCGCCTCTCTGGCGGCGACATGCATGGTTTCACCGAGTTCGTTCAGGGCGCGGGTGGCGAAGGCGGTCAGCAATGCGCGCTTGTCGGCATAGTGACGAAAGGCCGATGATGGCGAGACGCCCGTGATCTTGGCACAACCGCGCAGGGTGACCGCTTCGAGGCCGAAACGGGTGGCCATTTCATCGACGGCATCGAGCAGCGAATCGGCGAGATTGCCGTGGTGATAGCAGCCGCGTCGCTTGTGAATGCCTTGCGGTGGGTTTCTCCGGCGGCCTTTCGGCCCGCATCCGGCGCCCTCCGGCGTTTTCTTCATGATGACTTCCTGATTTTCTCAGGGATTTCCGAAGGCAATGTTAACATTGTGAACATTTCCTGTGCCTGAGTGTTGCAATCGGACGGCAATGTCCGTATCTTGATGTGAACAGTGTTCGCATTGGGTTGAGTCTGCGGAGTGTCACTCGAGAGCCATGAGCACTGTCGAATGAAGAGCTTCGCGATGTCCACTTGTAGTGAGGGTTGAAGATGACGAATTCAAATTCGAACGAAAATGAGACGCACGACGTGACACCGGAACACGAGGAATCGATGGGGCAGCATGAGTCTCACGAGCATGCAGGACATCGGCATCGCCGACGCGGTCACCGTCGTGGTTGCTGCCAGCGGCGTTACGGTCGCCGTCAGTGGCAGAAGTGTCGCGGGCGCTGGACCCCGGCGAACATCGTTGCCATGGTGGTCGGCTTTGTCCTGTTCTGGCCGCTCGGGCTCTTCGTGCTGTTCTGGGTCATGAGTGGTCGCCATGTCCGGGAACTCCCGGGTGCCATCAGGGAGCAGTGGGTGCGTTTCCGCGGGGATCGTGACATGCCGCGATTCACGAGCATCCATTCCGACAACAGCGTATTCAACGAATACCAGCAGGCGCAGATGGATCGCATCCGCGAGATGCGCGATGAGGTGCGCGAGCGTTCGCGTCGCTTCGAGGCATTCCGCGAGAAAGCGCAGCGCCGTGCCGACGAAGAGGAGTTCAACCGCTTCATGGCCGACGCGCCGGTTACAGGTGACCGTGCCTGAATCCTAGTGGTGATGGCATGACGCGCCCCTCCGGAAGGGCGTGGTACGAGTTGCGGCGGTGTCGCAGGGTGAGGGGCAGAGAGATCTGCCCCTTTTCCGATGGTGCGTGGCAGGAAGCCGACGCTGTGACGGCGCAGCGAATTGCCTTTCCCCGTCGGGCAACGCTACCATGCGGGAAGGTCGGGTGCGATGAAGGGATTCCTGCAGCGTATCCGAACACACGCAACCCGGAAACGAGCCATGAAATTTCTCGCTGGAAGGCACAACGGCAAGTCAGGTGTCTGGCTTCTGGTCGACGACCCCGCCGACACCGCCGTCAATCTGACCTTGCTGATGCCGGCGATCGGTACCGATCTCGCGGCGCTTGCCGATGGTCGCATCGACACCGCCAAGGTGATTGCCGTGTCCCGCGAAGCGCGCCGGAAGGACAAGGTGCCCCTGACCGAGATCGAACCCACCCTGCCGATCGCGAATCCGGGAAAGATCCTCTGTCTCGGGCTCAACTATCTCGAACACATCAAGGAGGGTGGCGGGTCGAAACCCACTTCGTTTCCGGTCTTTTTCATGCGTTCGCGGACCTCGCTTGTCGCGAGTGGTCAGCCGATGCTGCTGCCGCTGGTGTCCGAAGAACTCGATTTCGAGGCCGAACTCATGATCGTGATCGGCAGGGCGGGGCGCTACATCAAGGCCGAACGGGGCCTCGAACACGTGTTCGGCTACACCACCTTCAACGATGGCTCGGTGCGCGACTTCCAGAAACGCACGCCGCAGTGGACCGCGGGCAAGAACTTCGATGCCACGGGCGCCGTCGGCCCGGTCGTGGTCACCCCCGATGAATTGCCCGACGGTGCTCATGGCGTAGGCATTCGTACCCGCATCGACGGCGAAGTCATGCAGGAATCGACCACGGCCGACATGCTGTTCTCGGTAGCGGACATCATCGCTGCGGCTTCCGAGTTCGCCACTCTGGAACCCGGCGACCTGATCGCCACCGGCACGCCGCCCGGGGTTGGCTTCGGGCGCACGCCACCGCGCTGGTTGCAGGCCGGCGAGGTGGTGGAAGTCGAGATCGACGGCATCGGCACCTGCCGGAACCCGGTGGTAGCGGAAGAGCCGGAGTGACGGCTGGGTGGCGGGCACCATTTCCTCATCCAGACGTGTGTACCGCTTCGGTGAAAAATTAACGGCAAGCGGTAGCACGCTGCATTTCATCATGCTATGATGGCGAGCTACCTGACCTGATGTGGCTTTTCCCATTGGGTCGATGTGTTTGTGCAGACGATTCCTCCGCGCCGTGACGCGCTGGCGTCGCTCCCGAATCAACGCCTGTCAGGCAGCCCCACTGGTTGCCGTCCGGCGTTGTCGACGTTGAAAAATGGGGCGTCCGGGTGCCAGGAGAGGCTTCGCGCGAACTCTGAATCTGTCGATTTCTGGAGATAACCATGGCTTTGGGTCTGATTGGCCGCAAGCTCGGCATGACTCGCGTCTTTGACGAAACGGGTGCTGCCACGCCTGTCACGGTCATTGAAGTGACCAGCAACCGTGTTACCGCGGTGAAGTCGCCCGAGTCCGACGGCTACGCGGCGGTACAGGTCACCACTGGTGAGAAGAAGGCGTCACACCTCAACAAGGCCGAAGCCGGGCATTTTGCCAGCAGCGGTGTCGAAGCCGGTCGCGGCCTCTGGGAGTTCCGCACCGAGGGTGACGACAAGGCGGCCGAAATCGAAGTCGGCGGCGAAGTCGGCCTCGATCTCTTCGAGGTCGACCAGAAGGTCGACGTCACCGGTACCAGTATCGGCAAGGGTTTCGCGGGCGGTGTGAAGCGTCACAACTTCCGCATGCAGGATGCCACTCACGGCAACTCGCTCTCGCACCGGGCGCCGGGTTCGATCGGTCAGAACCAGACTCCGGGTCGCGTGTTCAAGGGCAAGAAGATGGCGGGCCACATGGGTGCCGTGCGTACCACCACCCAGAACCTCCGCGTGGTTCGCGTTGACGCCGACAAGGGCGTCATCCTGATTCGCGGGCCGGTGCCGGGGCCTGAAGGTGGCGACGTGATCATCCGTCCTGCGTCCAAAACCAAACGAGCCAGGAACTGAAGGGGCTAGACGATGGAGCTCAAGACACATGGCGGCGGCGCGGTATCGGTATCCGATGCAGTGTTCGGCGCAAGCTACAACGAAGGTCTGGTGCATCAGATCGTCACTGCCTACCTCGCTGGCGCGCGCGCGGGCACCGTCGCCCAGAAGACGCGTTCGGAAGTCAGTGGCGGTGGCACCAAGCCGTGGCGGCAGAAGGGCACCGGTCGTGCCCGTGCCGGCACCATTCGCAGTCCTCTCTGGACGGGCGGTGGCGTCACTTTCGCTGCGAAGCCGCGCGATTATTCGCAGAAGGTCAACAAGAAGATGTATCGCGGCGCACTCCGCTCGATCCTGTCGCATGCAGCCGCCGAAGGCAGTCTCGTGGTGGTTGACGACATGATCATCAACGAGCCGAAGACGCGCCTGATGCGTGATCGTCTCGCCGAACTCGACGCCGCCAGGTGTCTTGTCCTTCTCGACGAAGTGACCGAGAATATCTATCTTGCCGCGCGTAACCTGCCCAATGTGCAGGTACTCGATGTCGAAGGTGTCGATCCCGTGAGCCTCGTGCGTCACCCGAAGATCGTCGCCACCACTGCGGCCATCAAGAAACTCGAGGAGCGTCTCGCGTGAACGAGCAACGTCTTTATCAGGTGCTTCTCGCGCCGCATGTGTCGGAAAAGTCCACGATCGCTTCGGAAATGGAAGGTCGTCACACCTTTCGAGTCGCGAGGGATGCGACCAAGCCCGAAGTGCGGAAGGCCGTGGAAAAGCTGTTCGACGTCAAGGTCGACAGCGTGCAGATCATCAATGTCAACGGCAAGGTGAAGCGCTTCGGTGCCACCGTCGGCAAGCGTTCCGACTGGAAGAAAGCCGTTGTTCGACTCGCCGAAGGCCAGGATCTGGACTTCACCGGAATGGAGGGGTAATTTCGAGATGGCACTGGTCAAATCCAAGCCGACATCGCCGGGTCGCCGCTTCAAGGTCAGCGTGACCAATCGCGAACTCTCGAAAGAGAGGCCGCACGAGCCGCTGCTCGAGAAGCTCGGCAAGTCCGGTGGTCGCAACAACAAGGGGCGCATTACCACGCGTCACATCGGTGGTGGTCACAAGCGTCGTTACCGCATCATCGATTTCAAGCGCAACAAGGATGGCATTCCCGCCGTTGTCGAGCGCATCGAATACGATCCGAACCGCACCGCCAACATCGCACTGCTGAAGTACGCCGATGGCGAGCGTCGTTACATCCTCGCGCCGCGCCGCGTGCAGCAGGGTGACACGCTCATGTCCGGTCGCGAAGCGCCGATCAGGAACGGCAACTGTCTGCCCCTGAGCAACATTCCCGTCGGCACCACCGTGCACGCCGTGGAACTCAAGCCCGGCCGAGGCGCCCAGATGGTGCGTACTGCCGGTGGCTCTGCGCAACTCGTCGCACGTGAAGGTCAGTATGCAACGCTGCGTCTTCGCTCGGGTGAGACCCGTCGCGTACTCGCCGACTGCCGTGCCACCGTTGGCGAGGTCGGCAATCAGGAGCACTCGCTGCAGAAGCTCGGCAAGGCCGGAGCCAGGCGCTGGAAGGGTGTCCGCCCGACGGTTCGTGGTGTCGCCATGAACCCCGTCGATCACCCGCACGGTGGCGGTGAAGGCCGAACATCGGGTGGTCGTCATCCGGTCAGCCCCTGGGGCACACCCACCAAGGGTCACAAGACTCGCTCCAACAAGCGCACCAACAACATGATCGTGCGTCGTCGCAGCCGCAGGAAATAACCGGAGGTAGATCCCGTGCCACGTTCACTCAAGAAAGGCCCGTTCGTCGATCACCATCTGGTGAAAAAGGTCGACGAAGCGCGTGCAGCCAACAGCAAGCGTCCGATCAAGACATGGTCGCGTCGCTCGATGATCCTGCCCGACATGGTCGGCCTGACGATTGCCGTTCACAACGGTCGTCAGCACGTGCCGGTGCTGGTTTCCGAGAACATGGTCGGGCACAAGCTCGGCGAATTCGCTGCCACGCGTACCTACCGAGGTCACGTGGCCGACAAGAAATCGAGGTAGTCATGCAAGTCGAATCGACTCTCAGGATGGCGCGCATCTCGCCGCAGAAGGTGCGCCTCGTGGCGGACCAGATTCGCGGGCTGCCCGTGGAAAGCGCGCTCGAGGTACTGATGTTCAGCGAGAAGAAGGCCGGCGTCCTGATGAAGAAGCTGGTTGACAGCGCCATCGCCAGTGCCGAACACAACGAAGGTGCCGACATCGACGAACTCAGGGTGTCAGCGGTGCAGGTCAACCCCGGTCCCGTCATGAAGCGCATGCGCGCTCGTGCCAAGGGTCGTGGCAACCGCATCATCAAGCGCACCAGTCACATCACCGTAACCGTGTCAGACGGAAGGAGCTGATCCGTGGGACAGAAAGTACATCCGATCGGTATTCGTCTCGGCATTTCGCAAGACTGGAATTCCACCTGGTATGCCGGCAACGAAGACTATGCCGATTACCTCAACGACGACATCCGGATCCGCCGGTTCCTCAAGAAGGAACTCTCGCACGCCTCGGTCGGCCGCATTCAGATCCAGCGCCCGGCGAAGTCGATCATCATCACGATCCATTCGGCGCGACCCGGCATCGTCATCGGCAAGAAGGGTGAAGACGTCGAGCGTCTCCGCCGCGCGATCGCGCCGATGGTCGGTGTCAACATCAACAACGTCAAGATCAACATCGCCGAGATCAGGAAACCCGAACTCGACGCGCAGCTCGTTGCCGAAGGTGTCGCACAGCAGCTCGAGCGCCGCGTGATGTTCCGCCGCGCCATGAAGCGCGTGCTCACGAACACCATGCGCCTCGGTGCCCAGGGCGTGAAGATCGCCGTCTCGGGTCGCCTCAACGGCGCTGAAATCGCACGCCGCGAGTGGTATCACGATGGTCGTGTGCCGTTGCACACCCTGCGTGCCGACATCGACTACGGCACTGCCGAAGCGCACACCACCTACGGTGTCATCGGCATCAAGGTGTGGATCTGCCACGGCGAAGTCTTCGACCTCGATGAAAAGCGGGCCAAGACGGCATCCGCCACGGCCAGTAAATAAGGCCCTGAAGAGAAGTCCAGAGAACCATGCTTCAACCGAAACGTACCAAATTTCGCAAGCAGCAGACCGGTCGCAACCGGGGGCTTGCGCAGAACGGCAACCGCGTGAGCTTCGGCGAATACGGTCTCAAGGCTACCGGTCGTGGTCGGCTGACCGCGCGCCAGATCGAGGCAGCACGTCGTGCCATGACACGTCACATCAAGCGTGGCGGCAAGATCTGGATTCGCATCTTTCCCGATACGCCGATTACCAAGAAGCCCATCGAGGTTCGCATGGGCAAGGGCAAGGGCAACGTGGAGTACTGGGTGGCCAGAATCCAGCCCGGCAAGATGCTCTACGAGATGGAAGGTGTCACCGAGGAAGTCGCGCGTGAAGCGTTTCAGCTCGCCGCCGCGAAACTTCCGATCGAAACCGCCTTCGTCATCAGGAGTGCAATGTAATGAGCAAGGCAGGCGATCTGCGTGAGAAGTCCGTTGGCGAGCTCAACGACGAGATGAACAAGCTCTATCGCGAGCAGTTCAACCTCCGCATGCAGGAGGGAGGCGGTCTCGAGATCAAGACCCACAACTACAAGCGCGTGCGACGCGATATCGCTCGCATCAAGACGGTCATCAACGAGAAGAACGCGACCGAGGCGTAAGGCATCATGAGCGAACAGCAGGCAAAACTGACGCGCACCACCCAGGGCCGCGTGACCAGCAACAAGATGAATCAGACCGCCGTGGTACTGGTCGAGCGCTTCGTCAAGCATCCGCTTTACGGCAAGTACGTGCGCAAGAGCAAGAAGTACCACGTGCACGACGAAAACAATGAACTGAAGATCGGCGACACCGTGCGTATTCGCGAGTGCCGCCCACTGTCCAGAACCAAGTCCTGGACACTCGACAAGGTACTGGCCGGAGCGCCCGAGTAAGGGCAGCAACGAGCCTCTCAAGGCTGGCCGGGCGTCGCTGGCGTCAGGCAGACAGGCAACAGAAAGTGAAAGAGTAACGACCGATGATTCAAATGCAGACTGTCCTCAATGTGGCGGACAACAGCGGCGCACGCCGTGTGCAGTGCATCAAGGTGCTGGGTGGTTCGCACCGACGCTACGCGCGCGTGGGCGACATCATCAAGGTCAGCGTCAAGGATGCCATTCCGCGGGGGCGCGTGAAGAAGGGCGAGGTGTACAACGCCGTGGTGGTACGTACTCGTCAAGGCGTACGCCGTCGTGACGGTTCCTCGATCCGCTTCGACCAGAACGCAGCGGTCATCCTCAATCAGAAGCACGAGCCCGTGGGAACACGTATCTTCGGACCGGTCACGCGTGAACTGCGTACCGAGAAATTCATGAAGATCGTTTCGCTCGCTCCGGAGGTGCTGTAAGGGCTTGCCCTGCAGTGCACTGCCGCCGCAACTCTCTCTCGGTAACAGAACATGAAACGTATCAAGCAAGGCGATGACGTCATCGTGCTCGTCGGCAAGGACAAGGGCCGGCGCGGCAAGGTCGAGCGCGTCATGGGCGATCGAGTGATCGTCGACGGCGTCAACCTCATCAAGAAGCACGTTCGCGGCAACCCTCAGGTGGGCGACCCGGGCGGCATTCAGTCGAAAGAAGCCTCGATCCACATTTCCAACGTGGCCTTGTTCAATCCGGCCACGAAGAAGGGTGGGCGCATCGGCTACCGTACCGATGACAACGGCAACAAGATCCGCTTTTTCCGTGCCGATGATTCGGCAGTGGACGCTTAATCATGGCCAGACTAGCAGACCAGTATCGCGACACCATCGTCCCGGCGATGATGGAAGAGCACAAGTACAAGAGCGTGATGGAAGTCCCGCGCATCGAGAAGATCACCCTGAACATGGGGCTCGGTGAGGCGGTCGGTGACAAGAAGCTTCTCGAGAGTGCGGTGGCCGACATGACGGCCATCTCCGGTCAGAAGCCAGTCGTCACCGTGGCGCGGAAGTCCATCGCCGGCTTCAAGATCCGTGACGGCTATCCGATCGGTGCCAAGGTCACCCTCAGGCGCGAACGCATGTACGAGTTCCTCGATCGTCTGGTATCGATCTCGATTCCGCGTATCCGTGACTTCCGTGGCATCAGTCCGAAATCCTTCGACGGGCGGGGTAACTACAGTCTCGGTGTGAAGGAGCAGATCATCTTCCCGGAAATCGACTACGACAAGGTCGACAGGCTCCGCGGTCTCGACATCACGATCACCACCTCGGCAAAGACCAATGAGGAAGCGCTGTCGCTTCTGAAGAAATTCAACTTTCCCTTCCGCCAGTAGAAACCCGCGTCTGCACGACGCCGGTACTTACGGAGCAGAACAGGACTCAGAGAACAATGGCCAAGAAATCCATGGTAGCGCGCGAGAAGCGCCGCACGAAACTGGTTCGTCAGTACCAGGACAGGCGTGCGAAGCTGAAGGCAATCATTGCCTCGCCAGAGAGCAGTTACGACGAGAAGATGGACGCCGTGGTACAGCTGCAGAAGCTTCCGCGTGATTCCTCTCCGTCGCGTCAGCGCAACCGCTGTCGTCAGACCGGTCGTCCGCACGGTTACTACCGCAAGTTCGGCCTGAGTCGCATCAAGCTTCGAGAGGCAGCCATGCGTGGTGATGTACCTGGCCTCGTCAAGGCGAGCTGGTAACGGCACCGTCTTCCCGATCCACACGCGAGATCTACACTTCAAGAGAATCAACCTACATGAGTATGTCTGACCCCATCGCCGACATGCTGACCCGTATTCGCAACGGGCAGCAGGCGCGGAAGGTATCGGTATCCATGCCCGCAGCGAAACTCAAGTCGAGCATTGCCGATGTGCTTGAAAGCGAGGGCTACATCCTGGGCCACGAAACCAGCGATGTCGAGGGCAAGCCGACACTGACCGTCAAGCTGAAGTACTTCGACAACAAGCCGGTCATCGACAGGATCCGTCGTTACAGCCGTCCCGGTCTTCGACAGTACCGTGCAGCGAACGACATGCCCGCTGTGCTCGGTGGTCTTGGTGTCGCCATCGTCTCCACCTCGCGTGGTGTCATGACCGGCCAGAAGGCCGCTGCCGAAGGTATCGGTGGCGAAGTCATCTGCACCGTCTGCTGATCGGTAGCGACAGGACTCGAGGAAACTAGCAATGTCACGTATAGCAAAAGCACCTGTCGCGGTGCCGAAGGGCGTTGATGTCAACGTCAGCGGCCAGACGGTCAGTGCCAAGGGCCCGAAGGGCCAGAATTCGGTGGACGTTCACGAGAGTGTGGCAGTCACCAGTGAAGACGGCAGCCTTTCCGTGCGCGCCCGCAAGGAGGGTGATCAGGGTGCTGTCGCCATGGCGGGTACCATGCGTTCGCTGTTGAACAACCTGGTCGTCGGGGTCAGTGAGGGTTTCCAGAAGAAGCTCGAACTTCGCGGCGTCGGTTACCGCGCGCAGGCACAGGGTTCGAACCTCAACATCACCGTCGGTTTTTCGCATCCGGTGGTTCACAAGGTGCCCGATGGCATCACCGTGGAAACGCCGAGCCAGACCGAGATCGTGGTGTCGGGCGTCAACAAGCAGGTGGTCGGGCAGGTTGCGGCCGACATTCGCGCCTACCGTCCGCCGGAGCCCTACAAGGGCAAGGGCATTCGCTACGTCGACGAGTACGTGGCGATGAAAGAAGCCAAGAAGAAGTAAGGGGCACGAGCATGGACAAGAAGAATTCACGTCTGCGCCGCGCGAAGAAGACGCGCGCACACATCCGCAAGCTCGGCATGCCGCGTCTCACCGTGCACCGCACGCCGCGTCACATCTATGCGCAGCTTATCGCTGCCGATGGCGACAAGGTACTGGCCACGGCTTCCACGTTAGGCAAGGACATTCGTGGCAGTGTGCCGAACGGCGGCAACGTCGAGGCGGCCTCTGCAGTGGGCAAGTCGATCGCCGAGAAGGCCGTTGCAGCGGGTGTCACCGAGGTGGCGTTCGATCGCTCCGGCTTCAAGTTCCACGGCCGCGTCAAGGCTCTGGCCGATGCAGCGCGCGAAGGCGGCTTGAAGTTCTGAGGATAGATAAATGGCACAGCAAGATTTCAACAACCAGCCGAGCGACGGCTACATCGAGAAGCTGGTCACGATCAACCGCGTGGCCAAGGTGGTCAAGGGCGGTCGGCAGTTCGGCTTTACCGCGCTGACTGTCGTCGGTGACGGCAACGGTCGCGTCGGTCTCGGCTACGGCAAGGCGCGTGAAGTGCCGCTCGCCATCCAGAAGGCGATGGAAAAGGCCCGGCGCGACATGCGAACCGTTGCACTCGACGACGGCACCCTGCAGTATCCGCTCAAAGGCCGTCACGGTGCTGCGCGCGTCTACATGCAGCCCGCCTCCGAAGGTACCGGCATCATCGCCGGCGGCGCCATGCGCGCCGTCTTCGAAGCAGTGGGTGTGCGCAACGTACTTGCCAAGATCATCGGTACCAACAATCCGGTCAACGTGGTGCGCGCAACCATCAACGGTCTCGCCAGCATGCACAGTCCCGAATCGATTGCGGCCAAGCGAGGCAAGTCGATCGAAGAGATCCGTGGAGGCACATCCTCATGAGCGGTGAAAGGAAACTCAAGGTCACGCTCGTGAAGAGCATGAACGGACGCCTGCAGAATCATCAGGCAAGTGTGCGCGGCCTTGGCCTGCGTCGCATGCATCAGACCGTTGAAGTGCTCGACACCCCCGAAAACCGCGGCATGATCAACAAGGTCGGCTACATGCTCCGTGTTGAAGAGCCGCAAGCTCAGGTATGACATCATGGCGCTGAACAATCTCAAGCCCGCTCCGGGTAGCCGCAAGGTCGCCAATCGCGTCGGTCGCGGTATCGGCTCGGGCAACGGCAAGACCGGTGGTCGCGGCCACAAGGGACAGAAGTCGCGTTCGGGTGGCTGGCACAAGGTCGGCTTCGAAGGCGGTCAGATGCCCATCCAGCGACGTCTGCCGAAATTCGGTTTCACGTCGCGCATGGCGCGTCACTATGCCGAAGTGCGGCTCCACGAGCTTGCCGGCATCGATGGCGAAATCTCGCCGGCTTCGCTGATCGCCGCGGGTGTCGTGCCCCTGCAGACACACACCGTGAAGATCATCAAGTCGGGCGAGCTTGCGAAGGCCGTCACCGTCGTTGGTTGTCGCGTCACCAAAGGTGCGCGCGAGGCCATCGAAGCAGCCGGTGGCAGCATCTCCGATGCACCCGCGGCGACACCGAAGGCGTCCGCAACGGCGGATGCTGCGGCAGAAGCGGCACCTGCTGCCGGCGCGGCTGATGAACCCGCAACGGATGCAGCCGACAGCGACACCACCGCTGGTGATGATCCCGCTGGAAATCCGGCCGGTAACCCGGCCGGTAACTGATCTACCCGGTTTGCGTTACAGCGTTTCACGGTAGACTCCCGGAGCATCATGGCAACAGCAGACAGAAACAAACCCGCCCTCACAGGCCTCGGTGGTTCGGCCGAGCTGCGCTCGCGCCTGCTGTTCGTGCTGATGGCGCTGGTGATCTTCCGCATCGGTTCGTTCATCACCATTCCGGGCGTCGATCCGCGCGTGATGGCGGATCTCTTCGCCCAGCAGAGCAGTGGCATTCTCGGCATGCTGAACATGTTCGGCGGCGGCTCGCTGTCGCGCATGTCGGTGTTCGCACTCGGTGTCATGCCCTACATCTCGGCGTCGATCATCATGCAGCTCATGACGCACGTCATTCCGCAGCTTGAACAGCTTCGGAAGGAAGGCGAATCCGGCCGCCGCGTGATCACGAAGTACACGCGTTACTTCACGGTGTTGCTTGCTTCGGTTCAGGCCATCGGCATTGCCATTGCGCTTCAGAATCAGGGTGCCAACGGCCAGAGTGTCGTGTTCCTCGCGGGTCCGGGTTTCGTGCTCACGGCTGCGATCACGCTGGTTACCGGCACCATGTTCCTGATGTGGCTCGGTGAACAGATCACCGAGCGTGGCATCGGTAACGGCATCTCGATTCTGATCTTTGCCGGCATCGTTGCCGGGCTGCCTGCCGCAATCGGTGGCACCCTGGAACTGCAGCGCACGGGTGAGCTCAGCGTGTTCACGATCATCCTGCTGTTTCTCATGGTGCTCGCGGTCACGGCCTTCGTGGTGTTCGTCGAGCGCGGCCAGCGTCGCATCACGGTGAACTATGCCAAGCGACAACAGGGCCGCCACCTGTACCAGGCACAGTCGAGCCATCTGCCACTGAAGCTGAACATGGCGGGCGTCATTCCACCGATCTTCGCCTCGAGCATCATTCTGTTCCCGGCGACCATAGGTGATATGGCCGCAGGCAGCTCGAATTCGTGGCTGAATGCCATTGTTTCGACCTTGCAACCGGGGCAGCCTCTCTATATCATATTGTATGCTTCGGCCATCATCTTCTTCTGCTTCTTCTACACGGCACTCGTGTTCAATGCGAAGGAGACGGCGGACAACCTGAAACGCTCCGGCGCCTTCATCCCCGGCATTCGCCCGGGTGAGCAGACAGCCCGTTACATCGATGGCGTACTCACTCGCCTCACGCTGTACGGTGCCATCTACATCACCCTGGTCTGCCTGCTGCCAGAATTCCTGATCCTGTTCTGGAGTGTGCCGTTCTACTTCGGTGGAACATCGCTGTTGATCATCGTCGTCGTCATCATGGATTTCGTCGGCCAGGCGCAGGCGCACATGATGAGTCACCAGTACGAAGGGCTCATGCGCAAACAGGGCATGGGGGGTGACGAAGGCGAGGGTGGCGGCCGTGGTTCCGGCCGCAGAAGAAAACGAGGTGGTCGTGGCGGCCGCCGTGGTCAGGGCAATCGCGGGCCGGTGGGCGGCACGCGCTGAATTCGAGTTTACCGGCCGGAGCCTTTCGGGGCTCTGGCTACATTGATCGGAACAGAGTCATGAAAGTCAGAGCATCAGTCAAGAAAATCTGTCGCAACTGCAAGATCATCAAGCGCAAGGGCGTGATCCGTGTGATCTGCACCGATCCGCGTCACAAGCAGCGCCAGGGCTGAGCCCGCGCTTTTCATTTCATACAGCGATATCTAAAGAGTCGTCGGAGAACAGCATGGCACGTATTGCCGGCATCAACATTCCGGTTCAGAAGCACACATGGGTGGCTCTGACCTCCATCTACGGCATTGGCCGTACTCGCGCCTACGCCATCTGCAAAGCCGCCAGCGTGGCACCGGATGTGAAAGTGCGTGATCTGTCGGAGTCCGAGATCGAGCAGCTTCGTACCGAAGTCGGCAAGTATGTCGTCGAGGGTGACCTTCGCCGCGACGTTTCCATGAACATCAAGCGTCTGATGGATCTCGGTTGCTACCGTGGTATCCGTCACCGTCGTGGCCTGCCGCTTCGCGGTCAGCGCACCAAGACCAACGCCCGTACGCGCAAGGGCCCGCGTCGTCCGCTCAAGCGCTGATGACACGCCAGAGTATTTTCGGAAGATAACGACATCATATGGCAGCCAGCACCAAGAAAAAGGTTCGTCGCACCGTCACTGACGGCATCGCGCACATTCACGCTTCGTTCAACAACACGATCGTCATGATCACCGATCGCCAGGGCAACGCCCTGTCATGGGCCACCGCTGGTGGTTCCGGCTTTCGTGGCTCCAGGAAGAGCACATCCTTTGCCGCTCAGGTTGCGGCCGAGCGTGCCGGTGAAGCCGCCAGGGAATACGGTCTCAAGAACATCGACGTGCATGTCAAGGGTCCGGGTCCGGGCCGCGATTCTGCCGTTCGTTCGCTCAACAACGTGGGCTACAAGATCAGCAGCATCATCGATGTCACGCCCATTCCGCACAATGGCGTTCGACCGCCGAAGAAGCGCCGCGTCTGACGCGTCGGCAGCTCGATAACAATTCCAGGAGAAACCCGTGGCACGTTACACCGGACCCACCTGCAAACTGAGCCGACGTGAAGGCACCGACCTGTACCTCAAGTCTGGCCTGCGTCCGCTCGAATCGAAGTGCAACCTCGAAACGCCGCCCGGCATGCAGGGCGCAAAGCGTGGCCGCCCGTCGGACTATGCCATCCAGCTTCGAGAAAAGCAGAAACTGCGCCGCATGTACGGCGTGCTCGAAAAGCAGTTTCGCAATTACTACAAGGCTGCTGCTGCAAGGAAAGGGTCGACGGGCGAGAATCTTCTTTCAATGCTCGAGCAGCGTCTTGACAATGTCGTCTACCGCATGGGCTTTGGCTCGACGCGTGCGGAAGCTCGTCAGCTTGTCTCGCACAAGGCCATTCTCGTCGACGGTCAGGTCGTGAACATCCCTTCCTATCAGGTGCAGCCGAACCAGACCATCACGATTCGTGAAAAGGCCAGGAAACAGGCGCGCATCGCCGATTCGATCGAACTCGCACAACAGCGCGGCATGCCTGCCTGGGTCGACGTTGACGTCAAGAAGTTCGAGGGTCTGTTCAAGAGCGTCCCCGATCGCAGCGATCTGCCTGCCGAGATCAACGAATCTCTGGTGGTGGAGCTGTACTCGAAGTAATCCACGCCGATCGGCTGCGCCGGTCATCCGTACCGGGTCATCCGTACCGGTCACCCGCGTTGCGGCCGAGTTGCCGGCAGCCCCTCCGCTGCCATCAGTTTTTCATGGCCCTGTCTCCCTTGCCGAGGCCGGGACCCAAACCGTTCAGAGTGTCATGCAAACAGAATTTCTGAAACCGCGCATTGTCGATGTCACTGCCAGCAACGAGAATCATGCGAAGGTGACTCTCGAGCCGCTCGAGCGGGGCTTCGGCCATACTCTGGGTAACGCCCTGCGTCGCATCCTGCTTTCCTCGATGCCCGGTGCCGCGTTTTTCGAAGCGGAGATCGAAGGCGTCGAGCACGAGTACAGCACCATGGAAGGTGTACAGGAAGACGTGCTCGATATTCTCCTGAACCTCAAGGGCGTTGCACTTGTCATGCACGCGCGTGAAGAAGCTACCCTGAAGCTTGTCAAGCAGGGTCCTGCCGTGGTCACGGCAGGCGACATCACGCTCGATCACGACATCGAGATCATCAACCCCGATCACGTGATCTGCCACATCACGGGCGACGTCAATCTCAACATGACGTTGCGTGCCCGTGTCGGTCGCGGATACGAGCCGGCGTCGGCGCGAACCCTCGACGAAGGCGAGAGTCGCCCGATCGGCACCATGCAGATCGACTCTTCCTTCAGCCCGGTCTATCGTGTGGCCTACAACGTCGAAGCCGCGCGTGTCGAACAGCGTACCAACCTCGACAAGCTCGTGGTCGAAATCGAAACCAATGGCACCATCGATCCCGAAGAGGCGATCCGCAAGTCAGCGACCATTCTTCAGGAGCAGCTTTCGGTGTTCGTGGACCTCAAGGCCGAAAGCAGTACTCAGGAAGAGGAAGCCGCGTCCGATGTCGATCCCGTGCTGCTGCGTCCCGTTGACGATCTTGAACTCACGGTTCGTTCGGCCAACTGCCTCAAGGCCGAAAACATCTACTACATCGGCGACCTGATCCAGCGCACCGAAGTGGAACTTTTGAAGACGCCGAACCTCGGCAAGAAATCACTGACCGAAATCAAGGACGTGCTTGCCCAGCAAGGCCTCGCCCTCGGCATGCGCCTCGAGAACTGGCCGCCACCCGAGTTGCAGAAGCAGCGCGAACTGGCGAAGTAATCGGCTTGTACGAATAGAGATATCACGATGAGACATCGCAAGAGTGGGCGCAAGCTCAACCGCAACTCGAGCCACCGCAAGGCCATGTTCCGCAACATGGCAGCTTCGCTCGTCGAGCACGAATCCATCCGCACCACGGTGCCGAAAGCAAAGGAACTCCGCCGCGTCATCGAGCCGATGATCACCGCCGCGAAGAGCGATTCCGTCGCGAGGCGCCGCCAGATGTTCGATCGTCTGCGCAGCAAGGAAGCGGTGGGCAAGCTCTTTGCCGACCTCGGCCCGCGTTTCACGGATCGGCCCGGTGGTTATACGCGTATCCTGAAGATCGGCATGCGTCCGGGCGACAACGCGCCCATGGCCATCATCGAGTTCGTTGATCACGGCGACGACTGAGCGATCATCGACGACGAATGACAGTCACACGTGTGACTTGATTGCCTTTCAGATCCCGGTGGTACATGCAGGTGCTGTCGGGATTTTCCGTTTGTATCCGTCGTACATGCACTCACCGGCGACTGTTTGCTGTCAAGCCGCGTAGACCTGCCGAGAACGGGGAGGTGTACGCGGGCAACTGCAGCGAAATGGTGTTGCAGCGTTTACACTGGATCGTCAGATTCATACTTTGCCGGATGCGCGTGTTTCGTACGCGTGTGGCATTCGCACACAGGAGAGTTGATGACCTCACCGTCACCAATCGCTCTGCAGGGCAGCAACGGCGGGGGACGCAAGGTTGTGTCCGAAATGGTCGTCATTGGCGCCGGTTCCTGGGGTACGGCGCTGGCGATTCAACTGGCTCGTGCCGGCAGCCCTACGCTGCTGTGGGGGCGCGATGGCGATGCCATGCGTAAAATGGCAGCAGAGCGAGAGAATGTCCGCTATCTGCCGGGTGCGGCATTTCCGGATCTACTCGACCTTACCGAGGATTTCGAACGGGTGGCGACGGGTTCGCACATCCTCGTGACGGTACCGAGCCATGCCTTTCGCGCTCTGCTCGAAGCATTGCGTGCGGTTCGTGAGCGCAAGGATCTCGGCCCACCCCATCTTGCCTGGGCGACCAAGGGTTTCGAGCAGGATACGGGTCTCCTGCCACACCAGGTGGTGCTGGACGTCTGGCCTGAATGCAGGGATTACGCAGTGGTCTCCGGACCCACCTTCGCGCGCGAGGTCGGCATCGGTCTGCCCACGGCCATCACCGTGTCAGGTTCGAACCCCGAGTGGAGCCGGTACATGGCCGACGCGCTCCGCAGCCACAAGTTCATCGCCTATACCTCGAGTGACATCATCGGCGTCGAGATAGGTGGTGCGGTCAAGAACGCGCTCGCCATCGGGGCGGGGCTCTCCGACGGGCTCGGCTTCGGTGCCAACGCGCGCATCGCCTTGATCAACCGCGGCCTGCGGGAATTGTCGCGGCTCGGTCTTGCGCTCGGTGCCGAGCAACAGACCTTTGTCGGTCTTGCCGGCATGGGAGATCTGGTACTCACGTGTACCGACGATCAGTCACGCAACCGCCGCATGGGTCTTGCCCTTGCCAGGGGCGCCACGGTCGAGCAGGCAGCCGAAGACATCGGTCAGGTGGTCGAGGGGATAGGGGCCGCGCGAACCGTCTACGAAAAGGCGCAGTCGCTCGGTATCAGCATGCCCATCATCGAGCAGATCCATCGCGTGGTCATCGACGGCGTATCGCCCCACGAGGCCGTCGTGGCGCTGCTGGATCGTGAACTCGGCGCGGGGGCCGAGCACTGATCGTGAGTTCGCAGATCGTGAGTCCGCAGAAGACGCCACTGGTGGCGATCGTCATCGATACACAGGAAGGCTATCGGCGGCAACTGGTACGCAGTGCACGTCAGCACCTGCGCCGGCAGGGGTTTGCAAGTGCGGTCATCGCCGTCAGGAACCCCGGTATCGACTTTCTCGACAAGGATGATTTCGGGGACATCTGCGATTCGCTGTATCAACTCGCGGCGCGCTTCGACGTGGCTGGCACCTTGCTCATGAGCAATCTCCTCGGCAAGCACATGAGCAGCGAGGCACTCGTCGAGTTCGCGGCACGTCTTTCCTGGCGCCCGCTGGTCAACGTCGGCAATCGCATCGACGGCGTGGAATCCGTGGTCTACGAGATGCGCGAAGCGCTGGGCGACCTCATGGTGCACATGCTCGCGGTGCCGGAGCGTCAGAACGTCGCCTTCATTCGCGGGCGTCGCGGCAACCCGGATTCCGATCAGGTGGAAGCCGCGTTCCGTGAAGCCATGGCCGTGCGTGGCCTCGAGATCGACGAATCGCTCGTGGTCGACGGCGGCTATCTTCCTTCCGATGCCTATGTCGCCACGCAACAGCTTCTCGCCAGAGGCAAACGTTTCGATGCCGTCATTGCCGCGAGCGACACCATGGCGGCCAATGCCGTGCGTGCGCTGCAGAGCCACGGCATCAGCGTACCGGAACAGATCGTCGTGTCAGGGATCGACGACACACCGGACTCGCTCAGTACCTATCCGCCGATCACGACCATTCGCCGCTTTCTCTATGTGCAGATCGAAAAGGCAGTGCTCGCGCTGGTGCGGCAGATTCGCAAGTGGGAAGGGGACGCGGCGATCGAGTCGCTCGGTGCGGCCGGTCGCAACCGGACGGAAACGGCACGCAAGACCATCGTGCATCGCGTACCGTCGCGTTTCGTGGCGCGCGAGTCGAGTGCCGCGCGCGGCGAGAGTTTCTTCGAGGAAGTCGGGGAAGATGTTTCGCTGGAGGAATCGAGGCAGCGGATCGTCCAGGGCCTTCTCTGGATCAAGCCGCCGCACGAAGTGGACATCGAAGCGCTCGTCGATGCGCTCATGGCCACGCTCACCGAAGGCAGCAGCGCAGCACACGAATACATGCAGTATCTGCTGACCCGTTTCGCGATATCCGAAGACAACAATCACTGGTGGCAGCATGGCTACCGCCAGTTGCTGCTCGCGCCCAAGCGGGTGGCGGCCAGACATCTGCATCCGCTGGCCGTGCGTGTCATTGCCGATGCCGGCATGCTGTTCGGTGCGGTACTCTGGAGTGCGAGGTCGCGCGAACTGCTCGAGATACAACGTCAGCGACAGGCGCAGGACGAACTCATGCTGGACTTCAATTCGGTGTCGCGTCGTGAAGACGTGCTGGCCGAACTCAGACGCTATTTCCGCGAAAGCGGTATCGAGCGCGCCTGGCTGGTGTTGTTGAGACCGGAAGAGACGCGGCGTCACAAGGAGCGCATGGCGGAGCTGACCCTGGCGCATCAGCTTGACGACATGAGTACGGCTGCTGCGCTCGAAAGAACGGAGTTTCCACTGGCCGATCTCCTGCCTGCGGCATTGCGCGGGGAATTCGAGCGCGATCTTTTAACCGTATATCCAGTCAGTATCGGACGTTGCGGCATCGGTTATCTCGTGGTTGATGCCAGCAGTCTGCTCGAGCCGCGCTACGCAGCACTGGGTGCCGGTATCGGGCAGGCGCTCAGAAACTGCTCGCTGATCGAGTCGCTCGAGAAGAAGACCACGGTGCTCGAAGCTTCGAATACCCGGCTCTCGAAAATGGCAACGCTTGATACACTCACGGGATTGCCCAACCGTGCAAGTTTCGAGGAGGAGATCCAGCGTCAGGTGAGGCATTCGCGTTCGAGCGCGGAGCCGCTGGCACTGCTCTTTTTCGATCTCGATGGCTTCAAGAAGGTCAACGACAGCTTCGGTCATGCCGTGGGAGATGAGCTGCTGAAGATGGTGGCGCAGCGCCTCGTGCATCGCATGCGTGGCCACGATCAGCTCTTCCGCCTCGGTGGTGACGAGTTCGTGCTGATCCTGAGCGAAGGTGTCGGCAGCGGGGCGACCGAGCGTGTGGTACAGCAGGTGCTCGACTGCGTGTCCACGCCCTATCGCATCGGTGCACACAAGGTCGAAGTCACGACCAGTATCGGCATCGCACTCTGTCCGGAACACAGCGATCAGGCCGATGAACTCGTGCGTTTTGCCGACGAAGCGATGTACCACGCCAAGCATGCAGGGCGTAACGGATATGCCATTCACGATGCACGCCTCGATTCGACGGTGCGTCGCGAGTGGCGTCTTCTCGAACGCATACGTCAGGCTGTCATCGACAAGCAATTCGGCCACGATCTTCAGCCCCGTCGTGCCCTGGCCGAAGCGCATGTCACGGGATTCGTGCTGCGTCCCTGGCTCAAGGGAGACGATGGCGAGCGTATCGACGAAGCGCACTGGCGGCGCCTGGTCGACAGCGGCGTGATCGGCGTGGACATCGCGCTCAACCATGTGGAGATGGCGATTCGGCAACTGATCGACTGGCAGAATGATGGTTGGCGCATGGCGATCGATGTACCGGTTTCCGACATCGCACTCGCGCAGGAAGGTTTTGTCGACAAGCTTGAATCGCTGCTCGCGGGCTTTCCCTATCTCGAACACGCCGACCTCGGGCTGCTGATTCCCGAACGCTGTCTTGTGGGTGCCGAGGAACCGAAGATCAAGCTTCTTCAAAGACTCTCCGGTACTGGCCTGCGTCTCCTGATCGACGGCTACGGTGCCGGCCATTCCTCCATCCGTCTGCTTGGCCGCGTTCCCGTCAACGCCATCATCGTCTCTCCCGTGATGATGCCACGCTCGGACACCAACTCGGACACCAACCTTGTTCTCGACAGCAGCCTCTCGATGGACGTGGACAAGGTCAACGACTCGATTCTCAAGGCGGTCGTGAACATCGCCAGGTATTCCGGTATCGCGCTGATTGCCGATGGTGTACATGACGACAGTGAACTCGAGGCATTGCAGGCACTCGGCTTCTCGGCAATACAGGGGCCACTGGTCGGGAAGCCGGCGTCGCTCGATGCCGCTGAATGGTTGCTCGAACAGGAACTCAATGCAGAGCTGGATGCGACCGCGGCCCTTGAGGCCTCGGCCTTCGGCGTGCGCGAGACCGACTTCGAAATCTGAGAAGCATGCCAGCGGTACGTCCGACGTGCCGAGGCATTCAGTCGAACATGCGTGCGAGATAGCGGCCGGTATGTGACGCCGTGGACGCGACGATGTCATCAACGGTACCCGCAAACACGATTTCGCCGCCCCCCTGGCCACCTTCAGGCCCGAGATCCACGATCCAGTCTGCGGTCTTGATGACGTCGAGGTTGTGCTCGATGATCACCAGCGTGTTGCCGGCATCACGAAGCCTGGTCAGTACCCCGAGCAGTGCCCTGACGTCGTGGAAGTGGAGGCCCGTGGTAGGTTCGTCGAGGATGTAGAGCGTGCTGCCCGTGTCGCGCTTGGAGAGTTCGCGGGCAAGCTTGATGCGCTGTGCTTCGCCGCCCGAGAGCGTGGTGGCGTTCTGACCGAGCGTGATGTAGGCCAGGCCCACCTCCATGAGGGTGTCAAGCCTGCGTTTCAGGGCAGGGATGGCAGACAGGAAATCCTGTGCTTCCTCCACCGTCATCGACAGTACCTCGTGGATGTTCCTGCCCTTGTACTGGATATCCAGCGTTTCGCGGTTGTAGCGCCTGCCTTCACAGACATCGCAGGGTACGTAGACGTCGGGCAGGAAGTGCATTTCCACCTTGACGAGCCCGTCGCCCTGGCAGGCCTCGCAGCGGCCACCCTTGACGTTGAAGCTGAAGCGCCCGGGTCGGTAGCCCCGCGAGCGTGCCTCGCGGGTACCGGCGAACAGCTCACGAATGCCCGCGAACATGCCGGTATAGGTGGCGGGGTTGCTCCGCGGCGTGCGTCCGATCGGGCTCTGGTCGATGGCGATGACCTTGTCGATGCGGGAGAGGCCGGTGATGGACGTCACGGGGGCGGCTTCGTGCTTCGAGCGATGCAGTTCGTTGGATACGTGGCGCAGCAGGGTGTCGTTGACGAGGGTGGACTTGCCCGAGCCGGACACGCCCGTCACGAGCGTCATGAGTCCGATCGGGAAGCGCGCATCGACGTTCCTGAGATTGTTGCCACGCGCGCCCTTGATCGACAGCCAGTGCTTTCCCGGTACCTTGTGCTCGGGGACGGGAATGCGCTCGGTGCCCGTGAGGTAGCGTCCGGTCAGGGAGGCTTCGCTGGCCATGATGTCGGCGGGTGTGCCGCTGGCCACGATCTCGCCACCGTGAACGCCGGCTCCCGGACCGATATCCAGTACATGATCGGCGGCGCGGATGGCGTCTTCGTCGTGTTCGACCACGATCACGGTGTTGCCGAGATCGCGCAGGTGCCGTAGCGTGGCGAGGAGCTTGTCGTTGTCTCTCTGGTGGAGCCCGATCGAAGGTTCGTCGAGCACGTACATGACGCCCTGCAGGCCCGCACCGATCTGACTCGCAAGGCGAATGCGCTGTGCCTCGCCCCCCGAAAGGGTATCGGCGCCGCGCGCGAGGCTGAGATAGTCGAGCCCGACGTTGTTCAGGAACGCGAGACGGGTGCCGATCTCGCGCGTGATCTTCTCGGCGATGGCGGCTTTCTGACCACTGAATGCCAGTGCCTCGACCGTAGCGGCCGCTTCACTGATGGACAGCTCGCTCAGTGCCGGCAGTGACCATTGGCCCACGAACACGTGGCGCGCGGCTTCGTTCAGACGCGCGCCATGGCAGCTCGGGCAGACGGTGGAGGTCATGAGGCGCGCGAGTTCATCGCGCACGCTGGCCGATTCGGTTTCCCGGTAACGCCGTTCGAGGTTCGGGATCACGCCTTCGAACACCTTGGTGTTGCTGAAGGCGGTGCTGCCTTTCTCGCTCTTGTAACTGAAGGCGATCTCGGTATTGCCGCTGCCGTAGAGCACCACGTTCCGCGCCTTTTCCGAGAGCTTGCCGAAGGGTTTGTCGAGGCTGAAACGGTAGTGTTTCGCGAGCGCCTGCATCATCTGGAAGTAGAAGGGTGTCCTGCGATCCCAGCCACGGATGGCACCATCGGCAATGCCGATGGCGGGATCGAGAATGATGCGCTCGAGATCGAAGTGACTCGCCACCCCGAGACCGTCGCAATCGCTGCAGGCACCCTGGGGGCTGTTGAAGGAGAAGTTCCTCGGTTCCGGGCGCGGCATGGAATAACCGCATGTGCGACAGGCGTAGCGTGTCGACAGCACGATCTCCGCGGCTTCCTCATCGCGGAGGTTCACGAGCGAGGCGTTGCCGTCGCCGAGGCTGGTGGCGGTTTCGAAGGACTCGGCAAGTCGCAGGCGCAGATCGTCGCGGATCCTGAAGCGGTCCACCACCACATCGATGCTGTGCTTCCGGCGCGCGTCGAGCCGGATCTCGCCCTCGAGTTCGGTCAGGGTGCCGTCGATGCGGGCGCGCAGATAACCCTGCTGCCGAAGTGACGCGAACACGGTCTGGTGATCGCCCTTGCGGTCACGCACCACGGGCGCGAGCAGCGCCCAGGCTTCGCCTTCGGGCAGGGCGAGGGTGGTGTCGACCATCTCGCTGATGGTCTGCGCGTCGAGTGGCTCGCCGTGTATCGGGCAGCGCGGGGTGCCGACACGGGCAAAGAGAAGCCGCAGATAGTCGTGAACTTCGGTGATCGTGCCGACCGTCGAGCGCGGATTGTGCGAGGTGGATTTCTGCTCGATGGCAATGGCGGGCGAGAGCCCCTCGATGGTATCCACATCGGGCTTGTCCATGACCGAGAGGAACTGCCGCGCATAGGCCGAGAGCGACTCGACAAAGCGGCGCTGGCCCTCGGCGAAGAGCGTATCGAAGGCCAGCGAGGACTTGCCGCTGCCCGACAGTCCGGTGATGATCACGAGGGAATCGCGCGGAAGCTCGACGTCGATGTTCTTCAGGTTGTGGGTGCGGGCACCGCGAATGCGTATGCTGTCCATGAGACATCAGGGCGTGCCGATTCTTGTGGGGCTCACTATACGCGAGCTACACGGGCCCCCGTACTCAAACGGGTGTCGTTGCCGGTATCATGGCGGCTTCCTCAAACGGGTGTCGTTGCCGGTATCATGGCGGCTTCGCTGCTTCGTGTGTTCCGGCAGTCTTGCCGCCCGGGGGCACGACCACAGCGGAGTGTCCTGTCCCTGCTCCGGAAGCCTGCGCTTGTCCACCTCCGTCAGTACTCGCCTGTTACCTCGGGAACGCCGCGCCATCGGCTCGATCGCGCTGATCTATCTCGTGCGCATGTTCGGCCTGTTCCTGATCCTGCCGGTGTTCAGTCTGCATGCGGGCGAATACACGGGTGCCACGGCATTGCTGACGGGGCTCGCCATCGGTATCTATGGCCTGTTGCAGGCTCTGCTGCAGATTCCTTTCGGCCTTGCCAGCGATCGATTCGGCAGGAAGCCGGTGATCGCCATCGGCCTTCTGATCATGGCCGTGGGTTCTGCCGTGGCGGCGCTCGCCGATTCGATCTGGATGGTGATTCTCGGCCGTGCGTTGCAGGGGGCAGGTGCCGTGGCCTCGGTACTGATGGCGCTCGCCGCCGATCTCTCGCGCGACGAGCACCGCACGCGTGTCATGGCAATACTCGGCGTGAGCATCGGTGCTGCGTTCATCCTCGCGCTGATCGTCGGACCCGCGCTGATTGCCTGGACCTCGATCGACAGTCTGTTCTGGGTGATGTCGCTGCTGTCGCTGCTGGCGTTCGCATTGCTGCTGTTTGCCGTGCCGGACCCCGCCGCCGGCGGCTTCCGACGCGATACCGGTGTGCACCTCGGCAGCATCGGCGAATTGCTCCGACATCCTCAGCTCTGGCGACTCGACCTCAGCATCTTCGTGCTGCACATTCTCATCACTGCCACCTTTCTGGCCGTGCCACTGACACTGCGCGCGGTGGGTATCACCAACAGCGAACACGTCTGGGTGTATCTCGGGGCTGCGCTCGCCGGACTCTTGCTGATGGTGCCGCTGCTGCGGCGTGCCGAGCGCGGACGGGTGCGTCAGGTGCTGATGCTGTGTGTGCTCGGGCTGGTCGTGGTGCAGCCGCTGCTGGGCTGGCCCGCTGCCGTCAGTGGTGCCAGCTTCGACGTTCAGGCCGCCAACGGAAGCACGGCCATGAACGCGTCCGCGCACGACACGCTGGCACTGTCCGTGGTGCTGGCGGGCATCGTGCTCTTCTTCATCTGCCTCAATGCCCTCGAGGCGCTGTTGCCCTCACTGGTCTCGCGCCAGGCACCGACCGGCAGTCGCGGTACCGCGTTCGGCATCTACTCGGCCAGTCAGTTCCTCGGGGCCTTTCTCGGCGGGGTCGGCGCCGGGCTGGTGGTGGATCGCCAGGGCATTGCAGCATTGCATCTGCTGCTGCCCGTACTGTGCCTGCTCTGGCTGTTCACGCTTCGAGGTTTCGAAGCGCCACCGCGGAGCACCACCGAGCGTCGTTCGGTGGACAGGCTCGATGCGGCGGGCCTTGCGCTGCTGCTCGAAGAACTGCGTGGTGCACCGGATGTGCTGGAAGTCACACCGGCACCGGATGAAAACGCGATCTACGTCAGACGTCTCCGCAACGCCCCCGCGGACAGCGCTGCAGATGCGGTAAACTGAGCGCGCCGGTACCGTTCCGGAACCTCGGGTTCCGGCAAGCATCACATATTTCATCGTACCGGCCCGGATGACAAGGGACAGATCATCCGGCCAACGTTACAGGAGAAAACACAATGGCAAGAGGTGTCAACAAGGTCATTCTCGTCGGCAATCTCGGTGCAGATCCCGAGGTGCGTTACATGCCGAGTGGCGGTGCCGTTACCAACATCAGAATCGCCACCAGTGAACAGTGGAAGGACAAGAACACCGGCGAGCGTCAGGAGCGCACCGAGTGGCACCGCGTCACGCTGTTCAATCGCCTCGGCGAAATCGCGGGTGAATACCTGAAGAAGGGCTCGCAGGTGTACATCGAAGGCTCGATCCGCACCGACAAGTACCAGGACAAGGAAACGGGCCAGGACCGCTATTCCACGCAGATCATCGCGCGCGACATGCAGCTGCTCGGTGGCCGCGGCGATGGCGACTACAATCAGGCGGCGCGTCAGCACACACAGGGCACCCAGACGGCTGCCGGCGCTCAGGCGGCCAGCCCCATGCCGGTGGCGGCAGGTGCCGAGTTCGACGACGACATTCCGTTCTGAGCAGTCTCGCCGTTCTGCGCAGTCTCGACCGATCGGGCTGCAGCCAATACAGGCAGTAACATGCGGGGTGGCCACGGTGCCGCCCCGTGCCGTTGCGGAGCCATGCGTTGACGCAGGAATGCATGCCCGCGCCTTTCCCGCTTACCACATGAGGTCGTCCGGTACCTCGTACGCGGCGTAGGGGTCGTCCTCGTCGGCGATTGCAGCATCGGCATCACGCGTGTTCCGCAGTATTACCCAACTGGCATCACGTTCGGCAATCTTGCCGGCCACGCGCTCGGGCACGATCTCAATGATCTCGTCCCGGCCGACGATGGCGAGGCGCCCGTCCACCAGCGCCTGTCGCACCGTGGCGTCGAGCATCAGCGTGCGAATGCGGCCGTCATGCTCGTAGCGGAACTCCGTCTCGCCCCGCTCGCTGATTCGGTTCATGGCAATCAGCTGACGAATCTGTGCGGCAACCGCCCGGGCCTCGGCCTCCCGCTGGCGTTCGGCGTTGAGCAAGCGGTCCTTCTCCCGCTTCTCGGCCTCGGCGCGCGCGATGGCTTGCTGCGTTTCGTCGGTGCCGGCCTGCCCCTTGCGGATCTGCCTTTCGCGCATGTCCTTCGCCTTCTTCGCGCGCGTGTACTGCTTCTGCGAAGCGAGTCCGGCCTGTTTCAGTTGATCCTGCAGCGAGCCTTTGGCCATGGTTGCCTTTTCTCGTGGTTGCGGTTGCGTCGATCAACGCCGAATGGGCGTCACCTGACGGGCACGCTCGAACGCCGGACGCGCCTTGCCGTGATCCAGCCAGCGGTTCACCGCCGTGAAGTCGTCCAGCGCCAGCACCTCCTTCGCCTGGTAGGCGGCGTCGAGCGCGTTGACCCAGGGCAGGGTGGCGATGTCGGCGATGGTGTAGTCGTCGCCCATGAGGTATTCGCGTTTCTCGAGACGCTGTTCGAGCACGCCGAGGAGGCGTCGCACCTCGTTTCGGTAGCGCGTGTGCGGCAACCGGTCTTCCATGTCCTTGCCACCGTAGTTATTGAAGAAACCGAACTGGCCGAACATCGGTCCGACGCCGCCCATCTGGAACATGAGCCATTGCAGGGTTTCGTAGCGTCCTGCCGGGTCCGCCGGCAGGAACTGCCCCGTCTTCTCGGCGAGGTAGACGAGGATTGCTCCTGACTCCCACAAGGCCAGTGGCTTGCCGTCCGGCCCGTCGGGGTCGATGATGGCCGGAATCTTCCGGTTGGGGTTGAGTGCTGCAAATGCCTCGCTCTGGTTGTCGGCGTCCTCGCCTGCGATGCCGATGCGGTGGGCCTCGAAGGGCAGGGAGCATTCCTCGAGCATCAACGCCGCCTTGAGGCCGTTCGGCGTGGCCAGCGAATAGAGCTGGATGACATCGGGATTCTCGGCGGGCCAGCGGCTGTTGACGGGGTGATCGGCGATGGTGTTCATGTCGATGAAGCGTGTTCGGCTGGCGAGCTGTGTGGCTGACCGGGAAGCGACTTGCACGGTGAGCCGACCAGTCCTGCAGCGGGCATTGCAGGTATGACGCGGAGTCTACATCAGGCTACCGCCGACAGTGCTCCCGGGTTTCGACCCGCGATGACATGCAAGGCGATGTGCGCCCAATTCAGATCAAGGTATAAACAAATCTTTATATGAATCGCTTACAATGCGCTGCCTGACGATCAGGTACAGACAACAGCAAGGCGAGGCAGCCATGGCCAACGATTACATCTTCACTTCCGAATCGGTCTCCGAAGGCCATCCGGACAAGATGGCCGACCAGATTTCCGATGCGGTGCTGGACGACATCCTCACCCATGATCGCAATGCGCGCGTGGCCTGTGAAACCCTCGTCAAGACGGGTCTTGTCGTGGTCGCGGGCGAGATCACCACGAGCCACTACGTGGATCTCGAGAAGCTCGTGCGCGATTGCGTCTGCAACATCGGTTACACGAGTTCCGACATCGGCTTCGATGGCGCCACCTGTGCGGTGCTCAACGGCATCGGCAAGCAATCGCCCGATATTGCCCAGGGTGTCGATCGGGCCATTCCCGAAGAACAGGGTGCAGGTGACCAGGGGCTCATGTTCGGCTATGCCAGCAACGAAACCGAGGTGATGATGCCGGCACCGATCACCTACGCGCACCGTCTTGTCGAGCAGCAGGCAGCGCAGAGAAGGGCAGGCAGTCTGCCGTGGTTGCGCCCCGACGCCAAGAGCCAGGTCACGCTGCGTTACCGCGACGGCAAACCCGTCGGCCTCGATGCCGTCGTGCTTTCCACCCAGCACGACCCCGACATCGGCCTTGCCGACCTGCGTGAAGCGGTCATGGAAAACATCCTCAAACCCGTGCTGCCGAAAAGCTGGCTTGACAACTGCCCGAGCGACAAGATCCACATCAACCCGACGGGCAGCTTCGTCATCGGTGGCCCTGTCGGGGATGCCGGTGTCACGGGGCGCAAGATCATCGTCGATACCTACGGTGGCATGGCGCGTCACGGTGGCGGCGCCTTCTCCGGCAAGGATCCCTCCAAGGTCGACCGTTCGGCTGCCTATGCCGGTCGTTACGTGGCCAAGAACGTCGTTGCAGCCGGACTTGCCGATCGCTGCGAAATTCAGTTGTCCTACGCCATCGGTGTGGCCGAGCCCACGTCGATCTCCATCGAGACCTTCGGCACCGGCAAGCTCGATGATCGGCGCATCGAGGCAATCGTTGCCGACGTGTTCGATCTTCGCCCCCATGGCATCGTCACCATGCTCGATCTCGTTCGTCCGATCTATCGCCAGACGGCAAGCTATGGCCACTTCGGCCGCGAACTCGACAACTTCACCTGGGAAAGGATTGACCGTGTCGATGCCCTGCGGCAGGCAGCGGGCATGGCCTGAGTCCGACCCGCCGAACTTTCATCTGCCGGACGGCATGGCCCGTCCGGCCTTTCCGTACCCGACACTACCCTCTTTCAGCCCGTATCCGCAGACACCGTCCACGCGGGCGGGCACTACCAGCGAGCCTTCACATGAGCAATGACACCTTCACCGACTGCAAGGTCGCCGACATCAGCCTGGCCGAATGGGGCCGCAAGGAAATCACCATCGCCGAGCACGAGATGCCGGGTCTGATGGCACTCCGGGAAGAGTACGGCGACGCGAAACCGCTCGCTGGTGCTCGCATCGCAGGCTGTCTGCACATGACCGTCCAGACCGCCGTGCTGATCGAAACCCTGACCGCACTGGGCGCCGAAGTGCGCTGGTCCTCGTGCAACATCTTCTCGACCCAGGATCACGCCGCGGCGGCCATCGCCGCTACCGGTGTTCCGGTGTTCGCCTGGAAGGGGGAAACCGAGGCAGAATTCGACTGGTGCATTCACCAGACCATCAAGGGCCCCGGTGGCTGGACGCCGAACCTGATTCTCGATGACGGTGGCGATCTCACCCTCATGATGCACGAGCAGTACCCCGAACTCATGCAGGACATCAAGGGCCTCTCCGAAGAAACCACCACGGGCGTGCATCGCCTTGCCGAAATGGCGAAGAAGGGCACGCTGAAGGTACCCGCAATCAACGTCAATGACTCGGTCACGAAGTCCAAGTTCGACAATCTCTATGGCTGCCGCGAGTCGCTGATCGACGGCATCAAGCGCGCCACCGACGTCATGGTCGCGGGCAAGATCGCGCTCGTTCTCGGCTTCGGCGACGTCGGCAAGGGCTGCGCCCAGGCGTTCCGCGGCATGGGTGCGCACGTGTGGATAACCGAGATCGACCCGATCTGTGCGCTGCAGGCGGCGATGGAGGGCTTCCGCGTGGTACGCCTCGAAGACGTCGTCGATCAGGTCGACATCATCGTCACGGCCACCGGCAACGTCAACGTCGTCGACCACGACGCGCTGAAGCGTCTCAAGAACGAAGCCATCGTCTGCAACATCGGCCACTTCGACAACGAGATCGATGTGGCGTCACTGCGTCAGTACACCTGGGAGAACATCAAGCCGCAGGTCGATCAGGTGGTGTTCCCGGATGGCAGACGCCTGACCCTGCTCGCCGAAGGTCGCCTCGTGAACCTCGGTTGCGCCACCGGTCACCCGAGTTTCGTGATGTCGGCGTCCTTCACCAATCAGGTGCTGGCGCAGATCGAACTCTGGGAGCGGAGCGAGGAGTATTCGGTCGATGTGCACGTACTGCCGAAATCGCTGGACGAGAAGGTCGCGAGGCTGCACCTCGGGAAGATCGGCGTGGCACTCACCACGCTGACCGAACAGCAGGCCGACTACCTTGGCCTCTCGGTTGACGGGCCCTACAAGCCCGATCACTATCGTTACTGATCCCTCTCCGCGGTAGTCAGGTCGCTGCAGTCCCATTCCTTTGAGTCGGGACTGCAAGCCTGGTCGCCAGCGGGTTCAGGATGCAGAAGGTGTGCACCGCGTGCGCCCCTGCGCCTTCTGCGCCCCTGTCCCTCGGGCCGGCAGCGCTGTCAGCCGGTACCAACGAGCAGTTCGCAGGGAATCAGGCCGCGCAGCGAGTTGCCCACGCAGATGGCGCTCGCGGTGGCGAGGTCCTCGCGGTACAGCACGCGTTCCTCTATCTGCCCCGTGGCAAGCAGACGTGCGCGCAGCACACCGGGCAGCAGGCCCGATGACAAGGCCGGTGTACACCACTGATTCCCGATCTGCAGGAAGAGGTTGCTGACGCTGCCCTCGCAGAGTTCGCCGCGCTGGTTCAGCAGCAGCACTTCGTCGACGCCTTCGGGCATGGTCGCGCGCGCGCGATCGTAGACAGCTCGCGCAGTCGTCTTGTGGCGGAGCATCGGGTCGTCGGCATCCAGGGTGTCGTCGGCGAGCGCCAGCTTCCACTGCCTTACGGCTGGCGGCATCTCGCTGCGTTCGAGCGTGGATCGGCCGCGTCGATCAAGCGTCAGGCGGCAGCGCGCAGGTTTGCTGCATTGATGCGCGAGTGCACCGACAAGCGTATCGATCGCCGCCATCGCTGTTGCGGGCAATGCCCAGCCAAGTGCACGTGCACTGTCGAGCAGGCGCTGTCGATGCAACGGCCAGTGCCGGGCGGCTGCAGCGTCACCCGGCCAGTAACCGAAGGTCTCGATGAGCTGGAAATCCATGCGGGTGTCTTCAGTCACCGATCCGTGCAAAGCGCGCCTTCCAGCGCGCTTCCTCGTATTCGGCGGCAGCGTTGCTGTCCCAGACGAGCCCGCCGCCGACGCTCAGTGAGGCATGGTCATCGTCAATGAGCAGGGTGCGGATGGCGACGTTGAAGGCGCTGGCGCCATCCGGTGCTGCCCAGCCGATGCTGCCGCAGTAGATTTCCCTGGGCCAGGGCTCGAGTTCGCGGATCACTTCCATGGCACGAATCTTCGGCGCACCCGTGATCGATCCACAGGGGAAGAGGGCGCGAAGGATGTCGCTGAATCGCGTGCCTTGCCGCAGTTGCGCCTCGATGCCCGACACCATCTGGTGCACCGTGGCATAGCTTTCCACGGCAAAGAGTTCGGGCACGCGTACGGAGCCGATGTCGGCGATGCGTCCGATGTCGTTGCGGAGCAGGTCCACGATCATGAGGTTCTCGGCGCGGTTCTTCGCGTCGCTCTTCAGGAAGTCGCGATTGGCCGCATCGGTTTCGGGACGTGTCGCGCGTGGCATGGTGCCTTTCATCGGTCGTGCTTCGATGCGCCCGGCGGCATTGGTGCGGAAGAAGAGTTCGGGTGAGCGGCAGAGGATGTCGGGAAGCCCGTCGGCCTGCAGGAAGGCACCGTAGCCGACGTTCTGCGTTGCGGCCAGTCGCCGGTAGAGTGCGCGGCTGCTGCCGCCGAAGGCCGCGTCGTGGGGAAAGGTCAGGTTGGTCTGGTAGATCTCGCCGGCACCGATCAGTGCGTGGGCGAGTTCGAAAGCCTCGCGGTAGCGTGGCAGGTGCCAGCGCGGGGTGAATGGGCCGAGGGCGAAGGCAGCGGTGTCGTGCCCGGCAGTTCGCCATTCGGGGGTGTCGGGAGCGCGATAGATGCCGAAGCAGAGCAGCGGCAGTTTTCGTGCTGCGGGCATGAGCGGCAGCAGCCTCGGTTCGAGCGCATAGCCGAGTTCATAGCTCGCGAATCCGGCCAGCCAGTGGCCGCCGGCGCGCGCGGTTTCGAGTTCGGCAAGAGCGTCATCGACATCCGCGACCGAGTCGGCGCGAACGAGCGCAAGGGGTTGTCCGAAATGCACCGCCTGGCCCATTTCCTTACACACAAGTACCGATCATGGCCGATTGTCACGGAACGACTACGCTCATCGGAGTTCCACACCGATGATGAGCAATGAGCTGGGCAAG
>PDWI01001590.1_pt1 | contig 86067 bp, 76 predicted proteins | sample 1430891 | NCBI WGS metagenome assembly PDWI01 (sample SAMN01162508, study PRJNA174530) | Oral metagenome, whole genome shotgun sequencing project. | biome: Marine environment; feature: Marine mammal; material: Swab sample of the gingival sulcus; isolation source: swab sample of gingival sulcus... | reverse complement strand
TCTCGTATTAGTTGCTCTATTGCAAACAACAGGATACGGAGAAACCCTGTGGCTCTTCAAGTTATAGGTGGGGTTGCGTTTTGAGTGTTAATTCGGGCATATTGGGCGTTTCTGCGCTGCTCAAACCTGTACGAACCTACGACCACGCTCACTTCGTTCGCTGGTCGCAGAACCCAATCTGCATGTCTAACCAGTAAAAAAGCCGGTCTGAAGACCGACTTTTTTACTGGTACACCTGGCAGGATTCGAACCTACGACCTTTGGCTCCGCAAGCCAACGCTCTATCCAGCTGAGCTACAGGTGCGCATGTGGTTTGGTGGCGACTTTTATGTACAGAAACGTTACAGAACCCAGTTTCAGCCGACCGCCCCGAACCGCAACAGGGGTGATTGTAGCATATTTTTTTGGCAGAGGCTAGTCTGAAATGTATCGATCAATCTGTTATAATTGACCATCGGCGTACCGGCTCAGTAGCGCAGAGAAGCTGCCGCTCAAAGGAGGAGTCGCATAGTCCGGTCTAGTGCGCTGCACTCGAAATGCAGTATAGGGGCAACTCTATCGCGAGTTCGAATCTCGCCTCCTCCGCCAATTTGCACGTTTGCTAAAATCAGGCGTGAAGCACCTAACGACAGCGCAATTCCGGCGACCTTCTCGGCAGAGGCACAAGACTTTCATTGCTACTGCCGCTTCTATCGAGAAAGCGAAACAACTCGCGAAGAAACGGATCTCCATCGGAGGACACGAGCGAGCCAGATATGCTGCGCTGGGTAAGGGTGTTTTCTGGGGAGTAATGGAAGAAAAAATTACATACAACACCCCTTGAGCTGAAAAAGAAAAATGTTTTATCCTATTTTTTCTTCAAAATCATGGTAAGGAAGCAGTTCTTTTAACTTTGCCACCTTATTTTTCCTAAAACCACGTCTGTTTCGAGATTAGACTTATTTGTTTGGTACATAAATTCACGACATCTTCCGCAGGGCGGTAGGATAAAAACACTTCCTTTGCTATCTTTTTTTACGGCTACTATTTTTCTGACGCTATATTCCCCTTGGGTAATCATTTGGCTAATTGCAGCATGCTCAGCACAAAGTCCCATACCTGAAATAGTATCAATACATACCCCTTTAAAGATGGTATTTTGATCTGTTATAAGTGCACAGGCAACACCGCCCATATCAACATTATCAATAGTTTTTGGATTCAGTATCTGAATTGCTTCCTGTATTAATTGCGGATGTGCGCAACCATCGTTGGCTACATTAGAATTATGCCATAAATCGGGGACTAGAGAAATGTGAGTGATTCTGCGAGAGTTTTTAAATCAATCCTGCGAGGGGCGCGGCGCCGAGGCGCAAACGAAAACGTATGAGGAGTCACTTTTGGGGTGAAACTTTACGACCTCTGCTCCTTCGAGGCTTTCTTGATGTAGTGTCTATAATAACCCACGAAATTTCCTATCAGAAAACTGCCTTCGGCGATCATCCCCATAGGCGAAAATATAATTGCATTGTATAAAACGGCCAGTGATGTACCAATCATCATTTGTTTTCGCATCAATTTGTCATTGTGTTGGAAATTGCCGATGATAAATATGAATAACGCGACGTAAATAAAGAGGTCATATATCTCAGTGTAGGTAAACAATACTGCTGCTGTGTTTAGTGCCAGAAAAACAACTAAATATTTTTTGTTTGTCGTGAACATGCAGGTCGCAAATCGTAGCACTGAAATGAACACAATAACCCCTGCGGTAGTTTTCCCAAGTAGAAAATAGTGGGCGCTAATTAGGCTTGCCGAGAAAACTAGCGTTAGATAAATCTGTTTTCGTTTTTTGAATTGTAGGCTCAAAAAATCTAGGCCCATTGCAAAAAACATTGCAATTTGCGACAAAACAAACGGGGTAGTCAAATCAATCATAGCAAGTTAAAAACCTATGATATTTATTAAACCCATTTTTGACTTCAAATAAAAGCGAGCATTTTCTCAGCTGGATTTAGCACGCGTATATACGCCGCCATCGTATGTGCATTGGCATGGTGTCATGAACTAATTTTGATCTATGCCGCGGTGTCGTGTCGCTTAGCAACTAAAGTTAACCTTTCCCAGAAGTAAACTCTGTGCCCGTGAGTTCTTGGGGTTTTAGTACCGCTCGCTGTTAAAGTAATAGTCTAAAACTCCCAAGTGTAGAGTGAATATTTTTTCGGGTGACGTTTCGAATATGTTTTTTAGCTCAGACTTCTTGATCCACTTGATGTCTTTGCATTCATCCTGCCGCGCTATTGGCTCTTTGTCTTCAACTTTACAGATGAATACAAAGCCTACCCATGGCTTTCCACCCTTAATTTGTTGTTGGCAACAAAACGCCTGAAACGCAAAAGAGCCATCATTTTTTGGCGAATGTGTTTTAGTTTTTATATTTGGATAAATCTCTAAAACCTTCAGTCCCGTTTCTTCTAAAACTTCTCTGTGAACCGCATCATACACATGCTCGTATTTATCAATTGAGCCAGCAGGGATTTCTAATGTACCAGAATACTCTGGATCTCTTTCAAGCTTCCATCTGGTCTGGACTAAAATTTCGGTATCGCCATCATGATCTCTCTCAATAATTGCTGAAATCACCGGAATACAGATATTGAGTTTATCTATTTCACTCATAGTGTTAGTTAAAAGCTCGCATATAAAGCTTGTTTTTGAGTCACGAAACAAATCTCGCACAACGCGCGGCGTATGTACGTAGCCGCCGTAAGTACATTAGCACTGTATCATAAATTTTGAGCTATCAACAAAACGTGGGGCTAATCTAGCACTTTCTCCCCTTTGTCGACGAGATAAACAGACTTAAAAAGGTTCACGGATTGGCCTATAGCTCATATTGTTCGCTACTGTAGCTCTCGCTGCATTATGGGGCAATTACTGTAACGCTACGGACTAGGTGCAGATAGGGGAACGCGTGTGCGTTCAGGCAAATATAACGTATACTGTAACGCATGATTAAAACACTCGTTATCGCAGACAGACAACCCAAAATCAACATTCGAGAGATCGTTCAGGACAACGGCATCGAACTCATTATCACTCTCGGCGACCTGACGAGAGAAGACATTTTGCCGCTTGAACAAATCACAGACATTCCGAAAATCGGCGTATATGGTAACCACGACAGCGGCACATACATGCCAGAGCTGGGCATATGGGATATGCACCGAAAAATATGGGATTACAAAGGACTGCGTTTCGGTGGGTTTGAAGGCTGCGTACGCTACAAAGAAAACCCAGATGCCGTTATGTACACCCAGCAAGAAGCCATGCAGTTGATGGCAGGGTTTCCTAAAGTAGATGTGTTTATTTGCCACTGCCCGCCGCGAGGTATCAACGACGAAGAAGAATTAGCTCACCAAGGTTTTGACGCGCTGCGAGAGTACATTGACCGCCAACCCCCGCAAGTTTTGCTGCACGGCCACACATATCCCACTGAAGAAACGCTTGTCAAGCAGCATGGCGCGACACGCATAGAATACGTCTACGAACACAAAATCATCGATCTGTAAGCGGCGCGTTTGTGCCAGCAGGCCGTCAAAAGCTTGTGCTGGACAGGTGTTTCTGGTAAATTCATTGGAAAGATGGAGAAAAACGAACCCAAAACACGCCCTGCAAACACGCGTGTTCAGCGTTCCGAAAGGAACGTTTTTTCGTGCCCAGAACAGGGCCGCCTGACGCTGAGCGACGGAAAAGTTTTTGCAGGGTTAATGCCCGATTGGCAAACTAGCCAATACGACGGTGAAGTCGTGTTTAGCACTGGTATGACTGGCTATGTCGAGTCGCTGACAGACCCATCGTTTGCTGGTCAAATTTTGGTGTTTACCTATCCGCTCATCGGGAATTACGGCGTCAATCCAGCGGCAAGCGAGTCAGATCGCATACAGGTGCGCGGTGTCATTGTGAGTGAACTGGCGCCGCACTGGAGTCATCAAGCGAGCGAGCTGTCGCTACCCGAGTGGCTCCGAAGCCAACAAATTCCACTGTTGAGCGGTGTCGATACGCGAGCACTTACCAAGCATTTGCGAACGCGCGGCGTAATGAGCGGCACTATCTCGGCCGGAGCAATCAAACCGCCGCACACGACTACCGTTCCGGTCGTATCTATTCCAGAACCCATTACCTACGGCGCTGGAGCAGGCAAGAAAAAGGTTATTTTGGTCGATTGCGGGCTGAAAGAAAACATTTTGCGTTCTCTGCTGGCACTTGGGCTGGAGGTAAAGCGCGTTCCGTACAATTACGACTTTCTGGGCGAAACGTACGACGGCGTGGTAATTTCGAGCGGCCCAGGCGATCCAGCAAGCTACCACGACACTATTGCCATCACCAAAAAGCTGCTGGCGGACAAAAAACCGCTTTTGGGAATTTGTTTGGGAAATCAAATCATGGCGCTCGCGTCCGGCGGAACAACGTACAAACTAAAGTTTGGCCACCGCGGGCACAACCAACCATGCCAGGACGCAACGACCAAACACTGTGTCATTACCAGCCAGAACCATGGATACGCCATAGACGAAAAAACCCTGCCTCGCACTTGGCGCGTCAGTTACCGAAACCTCAATGACAGCTCAGTCGAAGGCATAGAACACGTCGCAAAACCGTTTTTCTCGGTTCAATTTCACCCAGAGGCCTGCCCTGGCCCGACCGACTCAGCTGATCTGTTTAAAAAGTTTGGAGCTATGCTATGAGAATACGAAAGGTCGTGCTCCTGGGTTCGGGAGGCTTGCGAATCGGCCAGGCGGGCGAGTTTGATTACTCTGGCTCTCAGGCGATAAAGTCGTTCAAAGAAGAAGGCATCGAAACGGTACTCGTAAACCCAAACATCGCAACCGTGCAAACAGACGAGGATATGGCCGACAAGGTATACTTTCAGCCGCTCAATGTCGAAACGGTGCAAAAAATACTCGAACGCGAAACCCCCGACGCTATTGCGCTAAGTTTTGGCGGCCAAACAGCACTCAACCTAGGTCTTGAGCTAGAGCGTCAGGGCATACTGAAGCAGCTCGGTATACGCGTCCTCGGTACGCCGGTACACGTTATAGAAACGACAGAAGATCGCGAGCTATTCAAACAAGCACTCGCCGAAATCGGAACAAAAACGGCGCGCAGCGCCACAGCAGAAACCGTCGAAGCAGCCCTGGCAGCGGCACACGACCTTGGCTACCCCGTTATGATGCGTTCTGGCTACAGCTTGGGCGGCCTTGGATCTGGCCGTATCGACACACCTGCACAACTCAAAGTTCGCGCAAAAGAGGTGCTTGCCGCTGTCCCGCAACTGCTCATAGAGGAGTATTTGGTGGGCTGGAAAGAAGTTGAATACGAAGTAGTGCGCGATCATGACGGTAACACCATCACTGTGTGCAACATGGAAAACTTTGACCCCATGGGGGTACATACTGGTGAATCAATTGTCGTGGCGCCTTCGCAGACGCTCACAAACAACGAGTACCACATGTTGCGCGAGGTGGCGATTCGAACCATCAATCACCTTGGCATCATTGGCGAGTGTAACATTCAGTACGCGTTGCACCCAAGCAGCGGCGAATATCGGGTCATAGAGGTAAATGCGCGGCTTTCGCGCTCTAGCGCACTCGCTTCAAAAGCAACAGGATACCCGCTCGCATTTGTTGCCTCGAAACTCATGCTCGGCAAACGCCTGTACGAAATAAAAAATAGTGTCACCGGCAAAACGAGTGCGTTCTACGAACCAGCACTCGATTATCTGGCAGTAAAAATGCCCCGTTGGGATTTGCAAAAACTGAAAAGTAGCGATCATCACATTGGCAGCGAAATGAAAAGCGTTGGCGAAGTTATGGCGCTCGGACGTTCTTTTCCTGAGGCGCTACAAAAAGCAGTGCGCATGCTAAACATGGGCGCACAAGGTTTGAGTGTACATCCGCACGACATTGCCGACCCCATGGATGAAATCACCCACCCAACCGACCGACGACTTTTTGCGGTGTACGAAGCACTGAAGAGCGGTACGACGACAGCAGAAATTCACACCGCATCGCACATAGACCCTTGGTTTCTCGAACACGTAGCGGCAATAGCCGAAACAGAGCAGCACATTGCCAGCAGCGCACTCGACGCGCAAACTCTACGCCGCGCCAAAAAAATGGGTTTTAGCGATAGCGTCATTGCGAAGCTTGCCGGCAAAACCGAGGCGCAGGTACGAAAACTACGCCTCAAACATGGTATAACCCCCGTCATAAAACAAATCGACACCCTAGCAGGCGAATTCGACGCCGAAACAAATTACCTGTACGCAAGCTACCACGGTACAACACACGACATTTCGCCGTTGCGCGCAAAGTCGGCAATTGTACTCGGTTCTGGCCCATACGCGATTGGATCCTCAGTAGAGTTCGACTGGTCGGCGGTCAATACCGCCAAAACGCTTCAGCAAAACGCGTACAAAACCGTCATCGTCAACTCAAACCCAGAGACCGTTTCAACTGACTTTGACCGATCTGACCGCCTATACTTCGACGAACTAACTCTTGAACGCGTTCAAGATATCGCAGATTTCGAACAGCCAAAAGGCATTGTTGTTTCGGTCGGCGGACAGATTGCAAACAACCTCGCCCTGCCGCTTCACGCGGCTGGCTACCCTATTTTCGGGACATCTCCGCGCAACATTGACCGAGCCGAAAATCGCCAGAAGTTTTCTGATATGCTTGGACAACTCGGCATTGATCAACCGGCGTGGACAGAAGTCAGTTCGCTGTCGGCAGCCAAACGGTTTGCTCAACATGTCGGGTATCCCGTCCTCATCCGACCTTCATACGTGCTTTCCGGCGGAGCGATGAGCGTGGTGCGTTCTGAGACGGAGATGGAACGGTACCTGACGGCAGCGACAAAGCTTTCACCCGACCACCCGACGGTTATTTCGCAATTTGTGCAAAACGCAAAAGAGCTCGAAATAGACGGCGTCGCCAAAAGCGGTGAGCTTGTCATATATGCTATATCCGAGCACATCGAAAATGCCGGTGTTCATTCTGGCGACGCGACAGTGGTATATCCCGCGCAGCGGCTGTATTTGGAAACAGTGCGGCGCGCTAAGCTTATTGCCAGACAGGTTGCCAAACAGCTCGATATTACGGGGCCGTTCAATATCCAGTTTATCGCCAAAGATAACGAGCTGAAGGTCATAGAGTGCAACGTCCGAGCATCACGTTCATTTCCGTTCGTTTCGAAAGTGTCAGGCTACAACTTTATCGACATCGCAACCGAGGCCATGCTTGGACATGTGCACAAAAAAATCTATCTGACACTCAGTCTCGACCACGTCGGCGTCAAAACACCCCAATTCTCGTACAACCGCATGAAAGGCGCAGACCCAGTAGCAGGTGTGGAGATGGCTTCAACTGGCGAAGTTGCTTGTTTTGGCTCGGAGGTCGAAACGGCATTTTACCGCTCTTGGTTGGCCACCGAACAAAACATCGGCGGCAAACGTCTACTACTAAGCTTGGCGGACGAACAAAAGCACAAGTTCGTCGAAGAAGCACAGCAGCTCGTGCAAAACGGCTGGCAAGTATACGCCACCTCGGGCACACACGCATTCCTCGCAGAACATGGCATTCAGACGCACCGCGTTCACAAAGTGCAAGGCTCGGCAAAGCCGAATTTGGCGGACCTTATTCAAAATCACGAGCTTGACCTTATGGTGAGTATTCCTTCCCGCGAGGAAACAAGCGAGCATGCCTACACAATTCGGCGACTGGCTATCGACAATCATATTCCGCTGTTTACAAACGCCGAAACTGGCCGTCTACTACTGCGCTGCTTGCTTGAACCCAGTCTTTCCGACCTCCAACCCAAGCATTGGCGCGAATATGTCAGCAACATGCAGCATTAGCCTGTACCGCCCAAACAGATGGTTGCGGCAATGTTTTTAGCGCTTTTGGCGAAAGTGGGTGATTGCGAAGTAGTCAATACCGAGTGCGCGGGCAGCGCCTTCGTCGTTGCTGCTGTCGCCGACGAATAAAAACTGCTCTCGCGGCGTGCCGTCTTCTAGTAACGCCCAGCCTTCGGTGTGCGGTTTGGCAAGGCGCACATCGTCTCTGCTGACAATTTTGGCAAAATGCTGACGGATACCAAGCTCCATGAGACCGCGCTCAATAGTAGAACGCATGTTTGCCGACCACGCGTACAGCACGTTCCCCTGCTCTGCTAAGCGGTGAACAGCTTGCACGAGCTCGTCATGCGGCGTGTGCGCAAAAAACGTGCTTTCAAACTCTTCGCTCGCCGCAATGAGCGCTGGAAGAAAAGCCTCGTAACGTTCAACGTGCTCGTTGGCAACCTCCTGCCAAGCGCTGTTCTCTTCGGTAATGCGGCGAAATGACGCCGCTTGATCTGCTGGCAGACGCTGCGCAATAAGCTCAACCCACTCCTCCCATGGCATGTTGAGGAGCGTAAGCGTTGCGTCAAAGTCAAAGATAAGGTGCGTGTAATTTTGTGCCGCGACACGCTGCAGCAGCTTCTGTACCTCTGTCATAGCACTATTGTAGCAACTGTTTTTCGCCTAAGACAACTCGACCGCACGCAGTAGACTGAAAGCGTAAACGACTCGTACCGCTATCAAATACAGCAAGGCAGCCCCGACGAACGCTCCGCCCCAAAAGACAACGCTGATCAGTGTTTATGCTGCAAGTGCTGGCAATACCTATCTCGCAAGGAGTATACTGAAGCGACATGGAAGATTCGATATTTACGAAAATCATCAAAGGCGAGATCCCCTGCCACAAGATATACGAAGACGAACACGTCCTCGCTTTTCTCGACATTCTCCCTGCTCAACCTGGTCATACTTTGGTTATACCAAAACGCCAAGTCGAGTTTGTATGGGATCTGCCCGACGATTCCTATGCAGCGCTGCGAGACGCAGTGAAAAAAGTCGCAAACCAGCTTCGGGCAAAATCCGGCAAAACGTACGTGGGCGAACTGATCATTGGTCTAGACGTGCCGCACGCCCACATAAACCTAGTACCGTTTGACACGAGTGAAGAACTCGACAATGCGTTTCATAAAGATAAAGACAGCGAGCCAGACCATACGGCGTTAGCGGCTATGGCAGAACGGCTTCGCATGGAGGACGCAGCATGAACAGTTTTATCGTTGCACTGCTAATTGCAATCAGTTTCGGAACTTGGGTTTACACAAAGCTGCAGCAACGCACCGGGTATGGAAACAGCAAAGACGCATTTAAGGGGGCGGCCATTGCTGGCGGTATAGCTTTCGTTGTTGCGCTGACGATAGGTTTTACCATTCTCTAGGCAAAGGTAATGGCGAGTTTGCATCTCGCGGCTCCTGAGGGGTCTAGCGCTTGCCGTGCTTGTTGCTAGCAGTTTCTCTTGCGCTTAATCGACTAAACCGGCTGGAGAGCGGCGTAAATGGCGCTGATGGCTTCTTCGGGCTGATAGGACTGAAACTTCATAGTGTGCCACCCAAAGCGTGACGCTGCGACAAGATTGGGCCGATCGTCGTCTATAAGCAGAATTTCGTCGCCCGAAACCCCCGCTCGCTTGGCCGCCACCTGATAAATAGCATCTTCGGGCTTGATAGCCTGTACTTCTGAAGAGTCGATAATGACTTTGTATGTAGCAGAAGGTAGCAGGCCGCGATCCTTCATTCGCTGGACAAGTCCGGGCATAGTGTTGGTCAAAATCCCGATATGGTAGTTGTCGGCAACCCAAGTAACGAGATCGTTCATGCCTGGCATTGGTTCGAGCGCTTCAAGGTAGTACTGATACCAGTCGACCATGATCCCAAGGCGTTGCGCCAGAGCGGTGTTGAGTTCGTCTATGGTTTTGTCTCCGCGGCAAACGGCGTCGTTATACTGCCAAAAGACCGTTTCGACCGTATCGGGCGCTGCCCCGCTCTCTTCCGCCAGGCGTGCAAAAGCACTCGTCGCTGCTCGTACGAGACAGCCGTTCATATCGAAATACACAAACCGTACACCGTTTTTAGAGGTGCGTTTTACACGCGGAGCCGCGGCGTGTACAGCAACGTCCGCGAGGAGACTGTCGAGCGAAACATTCAGCGTAGCAGCTAGCAGCTGAATAGTGAAAACCGAAGGCGCCTTGATAGCACCGCGTTCTATTTTTGCCAATGTCGAATAGCTCAGACCAGTTTTTTGGCAAAGTGATTGCTGTGTATATCCCGCGGCTCGCCGTGCTCGCTGCACAACGGCCCCCAACCGCTTCTCATCCATATAACCTCATTGTACTAGCTGCGTAGTCTTTTGACTAGCCGTATCTGGCAAATCGATGTGTCGACAGCAGCGCGCAGTATGCCCGCGTTCTCGTCAGCTTCCAGCACCCAAACAACCAACTCAGTGCAACCGCACCGCCTTCAAGCACTGCATTGTCCTGCGAGAACTTAGGGTTTGGGCTTATTAGCACACGAGTACTTAGCGTAGTTCGGTAAAACGACGATATTCTGCCTGGAGGCGCTCCAGCACGGCTTTTGCTTCGGCAAGCTGCTCTTTGGTCTCCTGAACGATGGCTTGCGGAGCGTTTTTGACGTAGTTTTTGTTGCTCAGGCGATTTTGCAAGTTTGCGAGCTGCTTTTCTTGTGCGGCAATTTGGTCAGAAAGCTGCTCTCGATGCGCCTGCACGACAGCGGCATCGACGTCAAGCCAGCAGCGCTGAGCAGTACTCGTGAGATGCAGACCGCTACCGTCGGCAACTTCTCGCACCCCAGCGAGGCCGGTGAGACGAGTGATGACATCGGCATTGGCGGTCAGAAACGGCACGTTCGTGTAATACAGGTGCGGCTTGCGCAGCCCCAGACTGCGAGTGAGAGCACGTACCTCGGTGACTATGGTGCGAATTTCTTCAAAGTCAGCAGCTGCCTTTTTGTCGGTTTTGAGCGGCTCTGGCCAAGACTGAACTGCCAATATACTTGTGCCGGTCCAGGGTATGACCTGCCAAATAGTTTCCGTAACAAATGGTGCAAACGGATGAGCGAGCTTAAGTATTTCATTCAAAACATACGCAAGCACTCCCTCGCCCTGCTCCGACTTGCTCACTTCTATGTACCAGTCTGCGACATCGTCCCATACAAAGTGATAGAGCGTATCGTACGCTTCACTGAACCGATACGCATCTAAATGCGCACCCATTACCTCTGTTGTATGTTGTAATTTGCCCAACACCCAATGTTCTGCGTTGGTCGTCGCTGCGGGTTTGGGCAGTTCGTTGAGCTCCCCGACTTTGTCGAGCGTGTAGCGGGCGACATTCCACAGCTTGTTACAGAAATTGCGGTTTGCTTCGCACTTGCCCCATCCCCAGTTTTGGTCGTTGCCTGGCGTGACGCCCATGATGAGCGCCATACGAAGCGCGTCGGTTCCATAGCGCGGTATAACATCGAGCGGGTCGATGATGCTTTTGGGACGGCTTTTGCTCATTTTTTTGCCGTCTTCGGCGCGAATAAGTCCGTGCAGATACACAGTCCGAAACGGCACCTGACCAGTCATAAACGTTGTCGAGAGAATCATGCGCGCGACCCAGAAAAAGAGAATGTCCCAGCCCGTCTCCATGACAGATGTCGGGTGATATGCTGCAAAATCTGGACTGCGCTTCAATAAGTCTTCAAACGAAACGGTGGGGTCGGCGGCAAGTTCCGGATCGACAAGCGTACTCCATGTCCAGAGCGCGGAGCTAAACCATGTATCGAGTGTGTCGGGGTCCTGCTGCCATTCGTTCCAGCCTTGCGACTCGTCATCGGTAGGCGGCACAAGACCAACGTACGTTTCGACAACGCCGTCGGTGTCGGTACGGTACCATGCCGGTATGCGATGCCCCCACCATATTTGCCGGCTAATACACCAGTCGCGCAGATTGTCTATCCAGTGAAAATAAAGCTTTTCAAAGCGCTTTGGCATGACTGTTATGTCGCCGTCGCGCACAACTGACTGCATGGTTTCTTTGAGACTGCGCTGCTTCCCTTTCCAGTCAACGGCAGGCTTGTTGACGTCTACAAACCACTGTAAGCGCACCTGCGGTTCGATAACACCCTTCCCTCTTTCGTTGATGGCAACATTGTGGACATAGTTTTCGTCGATACCGACGAGCAAGCCTTTTTCTTTCAGTTTTTCGACTATTTTCGGGCGCGCTTCCTCTATGGTCATACCAGAAAACTCTTGAGCAATGGGCAGTAATCGTCCATGAAAATCGATGATTTGCTCTTTGTCGAGTCCGTGCCGTTGCGCCATGTCGAAGTCAACTTGACTATGCCACGGCGTGATAGTCATAACACCCGTGCCAAAACTAGGGTCAACAGCCGTGTCTTTGATGATGGTGGCCGTAATGGGGCCGTTTATCCACTCAACTTCAAGCGTTTGGCCGTGCGCGTACTGAGCATAGCGTTCGTCGTCTGGGTGCATGACGACGTATTTGTCGCCGAACTTGGTTTCGGGTCGAGCGGTGCCTATTTCGAAGGGGCCATAGCGAAACGTGTAGAATTTCCCTTTCGTCTCCTGATAAGATACTTCGTCGTCTGAGACGTTTGTTTCTAAGTTTGGATCCCAGTTGACGATACGATGGCCACGGTAAATGATGCCAGCTTCGTACATTTTGACGAAGGTTTCGTTGACGCAGCGGCTAAGCGAGTCATTGAGCGTGTAGCGCAGACGCGACCAGTCGCAACTCGCCCCCATAGCACGCATTTGCCCAAGCATCGTTCCCCTGCTCTCTTCGACGAACGCGCGCGTTCTTTCGAGGAAGGCATCGCGGCCGATTTCGTGTTTTGTGGTTCCTTCGTCTGCTAGCTGTTTTTCTACGATGGCGTTGACCGGCAGTGCCGCATGGTCAGTACCCGGCAACCACAAGACGTCCTTGCCCTGCATGCGCTGGTAGCGCGCCATGATATCTTGCAGCGTTAGAAACAGAGCGTGCCCGATACTCAGTGTGCCAGTTTCGTTTGGCGGCGGCATCGCAATGGAAAAACGCTCCTTTTTGCTCGACGGATCGGCAAAAAACACCTCGCTTTTTTCCCATAAGGCGTAAATGTCGCTTTCGTATTCGCTTGGTTCGTAAACTTTAGATAAATGCATGACTTTCATTGTACCACCCCTGTATGATTATTGCTAAATTATTACAAATGTGTAAGAATAGGTTGAGGTAACACTAATGAAGCAGGTACACGTACAGTAATGGGAACCAGAGAAAGTGTAGCGCCGCTAGTTTTTTCAAACGGCGGTCATACAACCCAAGCGGTTCAGTTTCGGTTTGGAGATAGCGGCACAGTCTCGCAGCGAGAGGCGGCTTTCGCGTGCACACACCCAGGCAGAGCAGGACTCATTGCCGTAAAAGCGCTACTCTTCCCCAGCCCAGCAACGGCGCCACAAATACGAGATGAGCTCGCGGCGGCCACCGGTGGCCAAACAGAAATCGTCCAACAGAACGCCGTGCGGCAGTGGAGCGAACGTCTTGTCGCTGGCGAAGTATTCACAGTTACTCATCAAGGAAACAAAAATCTATACTCTGCAGGAAAACCCGCTCTTGACGCAGTCCCGCTCATCGCCTTTTTTGACGATTTTGAAAACCGATACAACCTTTCAGTCCAGAGAATATTCGGAAAAGCAAATGGCCCTCCAGAAACGGACACATCGCAGTTGCGGCGCGTACGAGCCATTCGATTTATTGCCAAAGCAACGCGGCAAGAGTCCTTCCCTACCACAGAATCGTTCGCGCGGTCTCTTGGCGTAGACACAAGGCGTCCAGATATCGCTAAACTGATTGCGCGCAATTTAGCTATGGCTGGTCTTTTCAAACTAGATTCTTGGAGCGTAACAGAGTCAACTGTTTTTACGTCGAACATGAATGACAGTCATCGACCGAAGTTAACCATTCGCGCCAGCGAAGAACTACGAGGAGTAATCGCATACGCCGACAAAGAGGGTACCTTTACCCGACAAGACCTACACGACCACCTATGTGCAACCATCCCGCATTACGAACAAAGAGATTCTCAAAAACAACAACAAACGATTAACAACATCCTGAATCGGCTCGAGAGCGGCGAATGGCTCGAAAAAATACACGGCCGTTACACCGACGGTCTTTTAGCGGTCAGCGCCTCAGAAAAACAGCAAGATGCCATGGATGAACTCATTGATGGCATCGATGCCTACGCCGGAAGAAGCCAATGGTTCGCAGACGAATGGGGACCCCGAGCGTTTGACTTGATACAACAACCAGACGAATTGGCGCGCATATACCAAAAAAATATCGACGCACATAACGGCAGAACGTCTACGGGAAATTTGGTGGCGCGCGTACTCGACGTAATCCGTACCGCAGATCCGAGGCAACCCCTCGGCTGTACGGCAATCACAGAGCAGTTGGCAGCACAAGCTCGGTCCGGAGAACAGCGTCCATACGGCAACAAAGCCGTCGGAGATGCTCTTAATAAGTTGCTACAACAAGGTGCAGTCGCCGCCGTAGATGTGGGAGGCGGCAGCGGTTTCATCCTTTCATGACATACGGCATCATATAGCTTACCAAAGCCGCACAAATAGCTACACGTTGCTTCACAGAAAAACTACTACATTTCGTCTTTTTGAGGCCACAAGAGCGTCGTTTGATGACTAATGATTCAATCTGCCAGGGAAACTCCATGAAGTCTACATGCTCAGGTTTGGAGCTATGTCTAAGCTATAAGGGTCAGCAGCGGGACACCCCTGTTTCATATGAAAATGGCCAAGCGTGGCAATCATGGCGCCATTGTCAGTGCAAAGTCTTGGGTCGGTATACTCGATAGAGCAGGGGAGGCGCTCGGCGAGCTGGCGGCGAAGTTCAGGACTCGCCGCGACACCGCCGGCAATCACCACCGAGGCGGGCGCAAACTCTTCATAGGCAGCAAGTGTTTTATCAACCACTGTTTCTATAGCAATCCGCTGAAAGCTGGCAGCTATGTCGGCTTTCTGAGCCTCGCTGAGCCGTTCTGGCAGGTTTTTTGACGGGAATGTGTGATCTTCGCCAATCGCTTGCTGTGCAGCTCTGAGAACGGCTGTTTTGAGACCAGAAAAGCTAAAGTCGTAGTTGGACGTTGCAGGCTGAGCGCTGGATGCGTGCGCACCAGATCGAGCAGCCTCCTCGCGCAGTTGCTGCAGAGCTGGGCTGACGGTGGTCAGTTTGGCTTTGGGGAATTGGTAGGCGTGCGAGTCGCCCGACTTTGCCAGTTCACTTATGCGAGGACCGCCAGGGTAGGGGTAGCCGAGCATTTTTGCCACTTTGTCGAAAGCTTCGCCGATCGCGTCGTCACCAGTCTGTCCCAGCAGAGTATAGTCGCCATGTCCGCGAAACACCGCCAACTGGCAATGACCACCGCTGACGATGAGCGCGAGAAAAGGGAAGACAGGGGGAGCAGAAGGCAGACGGTAAGGGGCAGGGGAGTCGAGCAAGCGAGCAGATTGCAGCTGTAGGTTGCTGTTCTTGTGCGCTTCGGGGTGTACATGTTCTCTAGAAGCGAGTTTTTTAGGGCTGGCTTTCTCGGGTACTTTCGTCAAAAAGTTGCTATAGACGTGCGCCTCAACGTGGTTGATAGCATACAGCGGCTTGCGATGCGCTATGGCAAGCGTACGAGCAGTGAGAACTCCTATCAGCAGAGAGCCGCCAAGACCCGGCCCATACGTTACGGCAATAGCGTCTATGTCGCGCCACGAGCAGCTTGCCGCAGCAAGCGCTTCTTCTATCACCACATTGATGACTTCTATATGGCTGCGGGCGGCTAGTTCTGGCACCACGCCGCCGTACTGCGCCTGCTGGTCCATACTACTCGCGACCACGTTCGACAACAGCGTATTGCCGTCTCGCCACCACAGCCGCAGCAGTTTCATCGCAACTCGTTTCTATCCCTAGAATGGTCATACAGTCACCAGTATATCAAACGGTGTTGCAAAGTACTTGACTAATTCGCAAACATCTTTGTATATTCTTGACAAAAGGCTTGTTTTTTGCTAGTATATGTCCATGATCGTTAGTTTCACAGCTACCTTAGCGAACTGACTAATAAGGAAAGTACTGAAGTTATGAATATGAATGCAAGTCCAGAACAAGCAGGTCCAGAAGTAGGCGGAAGATTTCAGGTTCCTGTAGACGGCGCATTGTTTAACGGCATAAGGGCAAGAGAGATAAAAGAAGGGTGGGGAATCTCTGAAACCGCCCCTAGCGACGAAGCATACGCAGATCTCAGAGAAGATGGCGGTACTTTTGCGGACAGGCTGGAAAACGATATTGCTGCAACCCAAGCTGCTCTTGAAAGAATGGAGCGTCAGCAGCCATCTGACACCATGCCAAAAGATAATCTGGTATACGAGAATAGACCCATTTCGCTAAAGCTCTTCACATCAGCCGATCTGGCGGAAGCTGGAGCAGGAGCCGCAATAAACCCGCAAAGCTACCGCGAGTCTGGAAAGCGCGCTCAAGAGGAACTTCGCAAAGAAGCTGCAGAGCCGCACCTGTCAACCCGAATTAAGAATCTTAAGTCCGCACTAGCAGAAGCCGAAGGTAATCAGGAAGAGTTCCGCACAAAAGCACTGCAAGAGGAACTCGATAAAGCTCGCGAGGAGCTGCAGGCTATCTATCTAAAAAGAACGAAGGATATTGAGCGAGGTGTAGCAGCACTCGAGGCTCAAGACGCAGCTTTTGAAGAAGCAAGTAGACCGGATCCAGAAAAGATTGGGAAGGATTGGTCTGGTATGCTGCAGCGCCTGAACGGACAGGAAGTTCCGAGCGAGCCAGCTACACCAGTTGAGCCAGTGGAGCCAGCCGCACCGAGCGAGCCAAGCAAACCGCACGTCCCAGGAGCTGCTGACGAAAGCGCCCCTGGAGTCTTGACGGAAACTGCGGGCGAGCCAACCGCACCAGTCGAGGTCGTCGAGCCAACGGAGCCGCAAGATGCCGTACTTGGCCCGCGTGAGACAGCACCCAGCGGCAGCGAAGCTTCTGAGTCTGAAGAGTCTGGATCTGGACCTGAATCTGAGTCTGAACCCATCACCGCCCACAGCCCCGAAACCGCAGGCAATAAGCTTGTCATCCGCTCTGCGGTGGCAGAAGCCAGTAGAAGATACAAGAAAGATGCTCACGTGTGGCTCGAAGATCTTGGTCTCTATGCCGTCGTTGATGGCGCGAGGGAACAACACGACCCGCTGCTGGTCGCACAGAACGTCGCTGAAGGCGCAAAGCTCTTCGCTCATTTTACAGAGAAAAAGCACGGAAGCGATTCTAGAAACATAGAAGCAGCTGGCGCACTCCTGCGAGGTGTTTTTGGGGAAGGCAAACATTCGCTAAACAACTTAACAAAAAGAGCAAAAGCGAATGGAGAAGATTTAGACAACGCGAGCGCCGCAGTTGCAGCCGTAGCTACAGTAGAGCAAGCCGACGGAACACATCTCGCATGGCGCTCAACAGGAAGTGATCCGATAATCTTACTCTACCGAGATGGAAACGTCACCAGGATAAATGAAGAGCAAATCGATGAGGATGATCCTAATCGTGTAAAAAACAAAATCTCTTCTGGGTGGCATGGTTCAGAAGATGTTTATGGTTCGCTTAAACTTTATCCAGGCGACAAAATTCTCGTGTGCTCAGAGGGCATCACTGGAGACTGGTCAGCAGAACGACTGACCCGCGCTGAGTGGGCTGAAGGCTTTAGCCAACCCACTCCAGACGCAGTTGCACGATGGTTCGTGCAAAACGGCGGAGCGAGTACTGCGCTTGTGTTATCCACGGAAGAGGATGGCAGCATGCGCAATATTCCTACCGAACCCGCTATCGTAAGCCCCTGGAGTGAATACTGGGGCGCAGATGCCACACGTAGTACAGAGTTTACCCCTCCTGCCCCTTATAATGAAGGACTCGGGAACGATATTACCCCTGCCCTGCCCCCGTATGGTAGTGAACCAACCAGGGAATATCAGCCGCCACCCCCAGGAAGCCCTGTTGATTCTACGGTAAGTGGTAGCGGCGGCAGGCAGGAGCACAACACCAGCAGGCGTCGCAGAATAACCCGCAAATTGGCAGCTGGAGTTCTTTCGGTAATAGTTATACCGCCGGTTTTTAATGGTGTCGGCGGGGAGATACTACAAAATCTGCCGAGCGGTACTGCAAGTGCTCAAGAACAAAACCACTCAGCCACTCCGCCAAAGGAAGCGGAGCTGACAGTAACTGACACGCTTGAACAAGGCGAGACCGTCATAGGTGCGGTGCGCAAGCAAATTCAACGGCTGGACATCACCATGGAAAAAAACGTGTTAGACGAATTTCTTCGACAGCAAACCGATGCCGTGATGCAACTGAACGGCTGGGATGACACGGCGGTTCGGAATCTGCCTGTTGGACAGATAATCAAGCTCCTAAGCGATGAAAAAATGCTTAAAGCCGCTCAGGTTTTTACGGAAGATACGAAACGTAAAATAACAACCAAATAGTCACCCGTGATATGCAAGGAGAAATGCGCTGTATTTTGTATACTGTAATGCATGAGCATGCGAAGTGCAGCGAAAAAAGTGGTCCCGAAAACAGTGTTTGAGCGGCTAGCGCCAGCGTGGCACTGGGCTGAAGCGGTGTTTTGGAATATCATGTACGGCTTTCCAGCGCGCGGTCTTCAAGTGGTTGGTGTCACGGGGACAAACGGCAAAACCACTACTTCATATCTTATTCACCACATGCTAGTCGCTGCTGGCTACAAGACTGGTCTCATGACGACAGTTGCCTATGGCGTGGGCAAACACATCAAGCCGCAGGCATATCACATGACCAATGTCGGACCGCGCGAACTCATGCAGCGCCTGAAACGAATGAAAGCCGAAGGCATGGAATGGCTTGTGCTCGAAACAACGTCGCACGCTTTGGCGCAGCACCGAACGTGGGGCGTGCCGTACGACATAGCAGTTATCACAAACATCACGCACGAGCACCTAGACTATCACAAAACATTTGAAAATTATCGGGCGGCAAAACGCCGGCTATTCACGCTGACGCAGCGTAACAAGCGAGGAAGGCGTCTGGGCGTGGTAAATGCCGACGACCCGCAAAGCGTCGACTTTGCTTCAGAAACGGAAAATAGCGTGTCATACGGCGTCGAGGCGGGCGACGTGCAGGCGAGCGACGTGCAGCTGCAAGCAGACGGGGTGAGCTACACGGCGACTGCCGGAACAAAAACGTACCGTATAACAAGCCGTTTGCCAGGGAGTTTCAATGTCTACAACACCTTAGCGGCAGTGTGTGTCGGCCAAGCGGTGGGGTTAACACGCGAACAAATAGAGCAGGGAATAGCCAGCCTCACTGGCGTTGAGGGACGAATGACCACACTCGATGAAGGACAAGCCTTTTCCGTAGTGGTGGATTATGCGCATACGCCAGACAGTTTCGAAAAACTGTTTCGAGACATTCGGCCAGTCGTGAAAGGTAAACTTATTGTTCTGTTTGGGTCTGCCGGACGGCGAGACGGCGCCAAGCGCGCAGCCCAGGGCGAGCTGGCAGGGAAATACGCTGATGAAGTTGTTTTGACCGAAGAAGATGATCGTGATTGCGACGGACAAGCCATACTAAGACAGATTGCAGAGGGAGCAGAGAAAGCAGGCAAACGGCGCGAAAATAACCTGTTTCTGGTACACGACCGCGCCGACGCAATTGCGTTTGCCGTGCAGCGTGCTCGCAGCGCCAACGATGTTGTGCTCTTACTAGGCAAAGGTCACGAAAAAGACATTTTGCGCAACGGCCCACGCGCTGCCGAACTGCGCCACCTTCCCCAGGACGACCACAACCCCGACCGCGTCAGGGAAGACCCGTGGGACGAAATAACCACCGCCCGCGAAGCCATACGCGCGCTGTCAAACAAATAGTCTGGCGCAGAAAACTGGTTCGCGAACGCGAAATAGCAGGCCGCCGCTCTGCAATGTTTGCCGCGGCGCGGCTGACGCCTAGGACTCAAACTTGCGGCGAAGACGAGTGTGGTACAAAACCGTACCAGCAACAACTGCGCCCGCAACTGGCAACAGGACGCTTTCTGGACCGGTCGCGGCAAGCTGATCTGCTCCGGTATGTGCCGACGCAACGGCCGGCGCCTGTGTCGAAGTTGAGCTCGTTTGACCAGCCGAAGACGTCGGTGTTTCTGCTGTGCCACTTGCGCCTCCAGACTGCGTTGCTTCTGTTCGTGCAGAGTTACTTTCCGATGAAGAAGTAGTTGTTTCCTGGCCAGCATTCTGGCGCGTCGAACCGCTTGCGGCTGCATCCTCCTGAGATGCATTCGACGTACTTTCAGTTGCCATGTCAACGATTTCCGCGGTCTTTGGACTGCGCCAAAAAAGCAACCACAACACAAGCCACACCAGCGACGCCACAATCAGCAACGACACAACAAACCAAACAATCTTTCCCACAACCGACACGCTGTTTTCTTCGTACATACCTACCTACCTCAATACCTTATGAAAGTACAATAGCAGAATAGTGGCAAAAAGGCAACAAGTACGTATGGTTGACGAAACCGCTAGAAACCCATTCGCCGCACAAGGGAATCTACGGCGTCAATCTTATGTTCCTCTTTTGGCAAACGTGCCGACAAGTGGTCTATAACTGCTTTCTCGTGCGCTTCGTCGACAAAAAGCACCACCGTAGGCATCAAGCGCTTGAGCGGCAAGAGCTCTACGCTGTGTGTTGAAGCTGTTACGTCGACTGAAAAGGCTTTGAAGTTATGCAGAGGATAGGTTTTTTTATCTATCCTGACAAAGTCCTCTCCAAGTTCGCACTGCTGCTCCCTGACCTTCCGCCCAATTGCGTACATAAGACCGCATATCGCCAGCAAAACTACAACTACCGAAAATACATCTCGCATAGTAAGGTACACAACAACACCAATCAAAATAGTTCCAAGCACATATGTGCTATACCAACCGGCAGTTTTTTCAGGATGTACCGACTCTGAGATACTCCAAGTAAGTGTCGTACCATCTTGCTGCAGAGCATCAACTGATGCTTCCTGTGCAGCGTAATCAGCCCCGCTCGCTTCTGATACGCCCGGCCGCGCCGTTTGGGCGCCTGCAACTGGTTTTTGCTGCGCCGCTGGCTCTGAATGCGACAGTGCTGGTTCTGCAGGTTGCGGCTGAGCATGCGCAGGTAGAGGCGAATCCGCCGCGACTGGTTCTGACTGTCCTGCAGCAGCTTGCACCGGTGCTCTTTGCGAAGTTTCTGACGGCGGCGACCCGGCGCCTGGTGCTACAACGTGACCTGGTTGCTGCTCTTCCATGATTGCTATTGTACTACAATGCGCTAGCGGCAACCAACCGCCTTCACGTACCGTTTTACACCTGAAAGCTCATGGGCGCTTGCTTTGCTATTTTTCCTGGTGCTTGCTATAATCACCTCTGTTGTTTCGGCGCGGAGAGATGACCGAGTGGTTTAAGGTAACGGTCTTGGCATACACTCCTGTATGGTTGCTTTGCAACCAAATCGTCGTTGCTGAAACCGTGGTTTCAGCCGACGGTTTTCAAGACACCGCAGCAATATGCACTTTTATGTCTGGGTAACGCGTTTGAGGAGAGATGACCGAGTGGTTTAAGGTAACGGTCTTGAAAACCGTCGTACCCGCAAGGGTACCGTGGGTTCGAATCCCACTCTCTCCGCCATACGAAAGAAGCTTGCCTGAAAAAATCGCCAAAAAACGCAACAAGTAGTTTTCGCCGCAACGCTCATCTGTTAGAATAGTTCCAGCCTTTGGCGAGGAGAGGTACCCAAGTGGCTGAAGGGGACGGTTTGCTAAATCGTTAGGGGGGCGCGAGTCCCCGCGAGGGTTCGAATCCCTCTCTCTCCGCCATAGTAATGCAGTCCAGCCGAAGGTTGGGCTGTATTGCTATATTGGGAGGGATTTGAACCCGAAGCGCCGCGAGGTGAGACATGCCAGCGGCATGTCGCAAGGAAAACGAAAACTATGAAGATTTACGTACCCGCTTGGGCGTACACAATCGCGTCAACCCGCTTTGCGCCCGCTTTTTTCAGGATGCGCGCGGCTGTTTCTAGCGTTGCGCCAGTCGTCAGCACATCATCCACGAGCACACAGTGCTTTTTGTTGATACTCACAGGCTTCACCACCCGAAAAGCGTTCTTCAGGTGCGCGAGCCGCTCTTTTCGACCAGAACCCACCTGATGAGCCTGTCCGAGACGCACCAACACCTGAGCCACAGGTATACTGTGGCGCCGAGCAAGCTCTTTTGCCAAAACAACCGCTTGGTCGTAGCCGCGCTGCCGTACGCGGCCGCTCGCCGTTGGTACTGGCACAAGCACAACGTCTTTTGGAAAAAATCGCAGCAGCGCAGCCATATCTTGAGCTATTTCACTCAAACCACTTCGGGCACGTTCATATTTGGCGCGGTGCAACAGCTCCTTCGGCATGTCGTCGTAATATCGCGCAACGCCTACAGCACGCAAGGAAACGTACGGCCGACACGCCGCACAGACGGCGTACTCGCGCGTTACCGCGCGGCAGCGGTAGCATCGAGATGGCACAGCTGGCAGAACCGCAAGGCAGTTTTCACACAGCAACGTGTTGCATTCAGTACCACAACCGAGGCAAACGTATGGTGCGTAAAGAGAAATCAGTTTTTCAAGCAAAAGCATGTTGTAATTCTTGCGTTGTAAATATGTGCGCCCGCCCTTGCACGCTATTGTTAGCCTCAGTTATACTGTTTTTAACATAAACACGCAAGACTATCTAAACGTATAAATATCGATCCACGGGGTCGATGGAGGGTAAAACGACTATGGCACGACGTAATCGTGATGATGATTTACTTTTAGAAGAGGACGAGCTAACCGCGGCCTTTCTCGGTGACGAGGTAGTGCCTAGCGAAGCTGTCTCAGAAGACGCCAGCGTAGCAACGCCGTCAAATGGCGCAGCCGACGACGAATGGAATGACGAAGAGGCTGTTCTACCTGGCCAGCTAGCCGTAGATGTGTACGAGACGCGCGAAAAACTCGTCGTCAAAGCACGCACTGCGGGCGTCAACAAGGGCGACCTAGACGTCAGCATCGCAGACAACACACTCAGCATACGCGGCACACTCAGCGCGGGCAACGAAGACCAAGTAGAAAACTACTTTGTGCAAGAGTGCTACTGGGGCGAGTTTAGCCGCAGCATTGCGCTTCCTGTCCCTGTAAAAGAAGAGGATATCGAAGCCGTTCTGAGAGATGGCGTCCTTACCGTAAGCTTCACCAAGGTCAAACAAGACACGGTAAAGAAAATTCAGGTCGTATAGCTTCGGCATATGGCAACGCATAAAAAACAGTCGTCGTTTTGGGCGGCTGTTTTTACGTGAGCTCGCCTATTTCAGCTACGCCCAACCGAGTTCAATTTTGCCGAACAGAGCAGGGAAGCTATAGGTCTCGGCAAACCCAAATCCCCTCGCAGACTTGCGAGGGGATTTAAATGTACTTAAGTGTACAAAACACTCGGCAAAGACTAAGGAGTAGTTGCCTTATTCAGGACAAACTTCACGATAAACTGCGCCAGCGCAACCACAATCAAGCCAATGAGCGCATATATGATCGTGTTTTTGGCGTTTGAAATCTTGCCACTGTCGCCGCCAGAAGTAATGTAGCGCAGACCACCCCAGATAATCATAATAACTGCAACAACACCCACAATCGTCGAGAAGATGTTTATGATGTCTTTGATGGTTTTATTAACCTTATCTGTCGAATTGTTCGTTGCGGTAGCACAATCCGTTGCCGAGGAGTTGTCGTTGATCTGCAAGTTTGTTGCCCCATCGCAAAGCGCGTTTTGCACAGTATCTTGCGCAGAAACCGAAGCCGCCGAAAAAACGACCGCAGGAGCGAGCAGTAGCGCAGCGATGGCCAAACTACTGAGTGCTGTTCTTATGTATTTCATGTTCGTATGTTGTCCTTTCTTCCTTGTTTGCTTACCTTAGTTTATATCACTCATGGTTGTAAATAGCAACCTCTCGCAGCACTTTAGCGCATGCACCGACTTATTCGACATCCTTGCGTCACGGAGTCGGCGCAGCCACACACTGACCAGCGCTATTGCGCACCTGACCGCTCGGACACTGCGTACTCGTTGCCTTATTGAGCACGAACGACACGATGAACTGCGCAAGTGCCACAAGCAACAGACCGACCAATGCATACATGAGCGTATTTTTCGCGGTAGCAACCTTAGAGCTTTCGCCCGCGGCAGTAATATAACGATAGCCCGCAACAACAATCATGATAACGGCTACGATGCCGATAACCGTAGAAAAGATGTTTATGGCAAGCTTTACAGTTTTGTTTACATCGGCACTGCCAGTGCTACCCGAACAGTCAGATTTACCAGTAATGGCTTCACATGCTGCATCTTTACTGTTGGCCGCATATGCTTGCTGCGCCGGCATCAACACAGCCAATCCAGCAAAACCCAACACAAAAACAAACGCCGCGGTTAATTGCAGGAATCTTTGTTTCATAGTAAACCAACCTTTCCCTCTACTACTTATAGCCTTCTTAAAACAAACGTGATGATAGCTTGCGCAAGCACTATTATAACCAACCCCGCTATTGCGCCTATGAGTGTGTTTTTAGCGGCGGCGGTTTTTTGGCTATCGCCGCCAGAAGTAATATAACGAAAACCACTCACAACAATAACAAACACCGCCGCAATACCCGCAATAACGGCGACGATGGTCGATACCCTATACAGCATGCCGTCTTGCCCGGTAATTGGGTTCTTTTTCGTACGACTGCCGCACGTTGCAGAATCGGTCACGCCGGTGCATGCCTTGTCCAGCGGATCTTCTGCTGCAGCCTGCGGTACAGCCATGAAGAATGCTGCTCCGAGGATAACACTTGCCAGCAAAAGCGAGAAGCTACTCCAGTACTTCATTATCCTACCCTCTTCACGACAAGCGTTACGATAGAAAATGCCGCAAGCGACACGAGCAAACCCAGCACAGCATACAGAATTGACTTTTTTGCCTGAGCCATCTTGTTTGGGTCGCCTGCCGAGACAATATAGCGAAATCCGCTGATCACTATAATCAGCACCGCTATCGATGCCGCCACCCCAAACACAATTTGCAAAACATCTCCAACGGCGTTTTGTGCAGGATCAGCAGCCTTGTTGCTTGAATTTGGCAGCGGATTGAGGTCAATCTGGGCAACACGCTGGAACAACCATTGTCCTATCATGAACTAAGCCTCCCTCCTACAAACGAAACCACCGAAGCCGCGACTATAGCTATTACCAAGCCTATTAACGCATTTATTATGGTCTGACGCGCCGCCTTTGTTTTCTCTGGCTCCCCCTGGCTAACACTTAGCCGAATACCCCCCGTAATAACAAACGCCACCGCCACCAGCCCAGAGATACGTATGAGGTCATCGGCTATGACAAGCAAAATTGGCACAATGTCGCTATCTTTACCGTTGTCTTTATCGCCAAAAAGACTGAAGTGATATATATCACAGCTGAGCGAGCCATTTGGCGCCCGAAATGCCGAGTCCGGCAAATAGTAGAACCACGGCTTGAGGCCAAGGAACGTTTTGGAACACTGTTTTGCGGCCCCAGATCCCCCTTTAACCGTAGTGACCTTAGAAGAAATCCCCCCAGGCGAAAAGAACTGGAGCGCAGAATACAGGAACAAGAAAGCTATGAGTCCGTACAACGCCTTTACTACCCTTGCCTTGCCTGCGGCTGTTTTTTGCGGGTCCCCACCAGAAGCCGAGTACTGTAAACCGCCAGCAACTATGCCAATAACCGTCGCAATACCAGCTATAAGAGCAAGTATTTTCACAGTAGGATTAATATACTTCGCAAACAAACAGCTACTAGAACTCCCCTCGGAACCAGGCGGACAACAGACACGAACATCTTCTTCTGGGGTGCCCTCTTTTAGGTGTTTCCAGTTGGGCGGACACTGCCCCGGAGCAGTGTTTGCGTACCCGCGTAGAATATTGGGGAAACTTCCAGTAGCACGGTCGAGCAAGGTCGCAGAAATAACATTGTTAGCATCGATAACGAGCTCGTATTTCTTGCCTGGCTCAAACGTAACGCTGGACGCATCTACTTGCGAACATGGTTTCTCTTGAGTAATGCCTTGGGCATCAACGTAACGACAGACGCCTGGACTCATTGGCGCAGCGTGAGCGCTGCCAGGGTATACAAAAAACGACAAGCCAACTAGCAGCATGAGTACGTAGAAAAAGTTTAATACCCTCGTTTTATGTGCTGCCATTTTTCTAACTATACCGCTATACCCCTCATGTTTCAAGATCGCCGCAAAATCTGGGTTAGGCCGCGATAACGATAATTGACAGAAACTTACGTTTATGCTACGATTCATAGAGTACACGCCTTTGCGTGCTAGTATGTGCCAGATTTAAAGTGGCGAGCTATAAGAAGCGCGAGGAATCTGAAGACTCCAAAAGAGGTATGAAGTATGAACAACGGTCCCGAGACAACACCTAGGCAACAATCCCCTACCAAGCCTGAGACACCAAGTGGCTTTTTGGGGCAACTTGGGAGAATATGGCCTAAAGTCGCAGCTGTTGTTACGCCTACTCTGTTCGTCGCCGCCTGCACCGCATCCACACCCAGAAGCGAATCAGACCCAACAGCCATCCCAACTTCAACCACATCCGAGACAAGCAATCCATCATCTTCTTCGTCTTCTGGTAGTCCGTCAAGGACTGAAGGCAAAGGCTCAACCACCACCTCTCCCGACTCATCGGACGGTAGCCCTTCGCCCACCGCGCACCCCACTACGGGTACGGCCTCTTCGACACCCCCAAAGCAAACCCCGTCATCTAGCAACAGCCCCAGTCCAGAGACATCCCCCTCGCCGAACCGCACAGAAACTCTTCAGCTTCACGAAACGACCGAGTTTTTGGGCAAAGACGTGACCGAAAGTTATCGCCTCCCCTGGGAGACGAGCGCACGTGGTTATGAGTTGGCAAAAACACTGGAAGTCAAGTCTATTCCTGGTAAGGATACGCCAGAACGCGTCTTCGGAGCATTATTCAGTAAGCTTAGTGACATGACAAACACCGGTTGGGGCGTAAAACCGGAAGACAATAAAAATTATGAACAGATAGCTGATAAACACGCGGATGTAGCCACGGTTCGCGAAGCATATATAATAGCCCTTACCGGTAAACGCTTGGCGGAACTGCCGCCAGAAGTATACGAGTTTTTCAACTCAATGAATGAAGTAGGGGACATGGTCCTAGTAAGCGTTGGCGCATCCCTCGACTTCCAAGGAACAGATTGGGACCACACAGAAGAGTGCTTGGTCAATATTTCAGTAACGACAACCTTCCTAAGCGATCGCGGCACCCCAACCTCCGACACCGGTAATGGACTACCTGGCCTCAATCCCAACGAAAGGCTATTTGAAGGCACGGTTGTTCTTACGCAGGGCGCAGGAACAGAAGCGGAAGATCGAGTGGAGACCGTCTTTTTGGCCAAGGCAATACTCGATCAAGAAACTGAGACTTGGCACTACGAAGTTGCATTTTCGTAGTAGTAGCAGGCAGTCTCCGCAACAGTAGCATGCCGCTCTCGCGCCCTAGGTCGAGCACATTCGTAGCAGGTCGACTTTATTCTCAGTGAGTTTTCGTGTTTAATACATAGCATAAGAGTAATCACATATGCAGATGTTTAAACGCATACTAACCCTTGCAGTCGTGCCCAGCGTGCTACTAACGACTGTTTTCGGTATCATTTTCACAAACAAAGCAACCGCAGTCTATGACCCCAACAAAACTACCATAGCGGACGCCGCCTACTCGTATCAGGCCTACGTCGCATTAACTACAGACCCAAGGGCCGGTGACTACGTATGCGGCAAAATGTGGACCGACTTTATTGATCGCCCCGACATCACAACATTCAATTGGTTTCAGACTTATAACTTCAGCGATGACACGTTAGTACAGCTTGGCATCATACTCGTGCCTGCTGGTGCTGTCGAATATCATAATGGTACCGGGTGTAACGAAGATGGCTGGCTGGGCAAGGCGCTTGCACAGTGGGGGTGGGGCAACGACTATGGCCAGTTTCTAGATGATAGCGTATACGAACCAGACGGAACAGGGTATAAAAACGTGACATCATCGGGCGACGATACTCGTATTATGTCAAATGCCATAAAAAACAAATACTACAGCGGTAAAGACCCCCAGCTAACTTCGGCCATGAGGTACTGGATATACTTGCAGAACTTCACCATTGGCTGCGGTGCAAGCACCGAGTCACCACCCGGAGACTACACCAATGCGGACGCAAACCACAGAAACAAAGCCGACACAGACGATAACACAAATCATTTTTGGACCGTCGTGGATGAAGAAGGCACCATACAAGACACCATATGGAATACGTCTCTCGGAAGAGGGAAGAACATAACCGTAGGTTACAAGGTGCTGCCAAACGGAGAAGACTATGAAGCTAACTGTGGACGCTTAGCCGAACTTTTGCGCGACAAGTCGCTCGCCGAAGCTTTCGCGCAAGCCATGAAAGATAACCCCGCAAACAAAAAAACGCTAAGCGCCATCACCCCAAGCGCCAACCGAAGCGGCAGCGGAACAGCAAACTCCTGTGGAATAAAAGGCATAGAGGGGCCTCTGACCTGGATCGTTTGCCCACTCAGCAAAGGCTTGGCAGATTTTGCAAGGTTTATGGGAGACAGTATCGGCGGCCTTTTATACACAGCACCAGAAACACTTTTTACTGACCAGTTTAAAGAGGTGTGGAATACGTTTCGAAACATCGGCTTGGCGCTCGTTATCATTGCTGGACTTATCATGGTTGTTAGCCAGGCCTTCGGACTCGAGCTTCTCGACGCATACACAATCCGCAAACTTATGCCGCGCATTGCCGTGGTCATGATTGGCATGATACTGTCTTGGCCGCTCTTGCAGGCAATGATCGTACTGTTTAACGACCTGGGGTTATGGGCGCACAGCATTATCGTCAAACCATTTCAAAACATTGGCTACGAAGCAGGCTTGAGCGGCTCAGGTATCATTAATGGCGTTTTGGAGAGATTCCTTGTCGGCGCAAGCGGCGCGGCTTTATTGGTTGGAGCCGTGATACTAGGTTGGGCAGGGATACTTTCACTCTTGTTTACAATAGTACTCGCCCTGCTCATTGGCTTACTGGTGCTCAGCGTGAGACAGGTCATCATTATAGCAAGCGTACTGCTGGCGCCCATAGCAATGGCGGCCTATATCCTCCCCGGTACGCAAAAGCTGTGGGGTTTTTGGAAGAACACTCTGCTCACAACACTAGCGATGTTCCCAATTATTATGGCGTTTCTTGCTTCTGGAGAAGCGCTTTCGCGCATGTTAGCCCAAGCATCCCGAGAACCCGCATCTGGTGATGGGAGCAACACTCTGAATTTGTTCGCTTTGCTGATCTTTTTCGCACCGTACTTTATGCTTCCATTCGCCTTTAAGCTTGCCGGCGGCCTCATGACGACAATATTCTCCATCGCAAACGACAAAAGCCGCGGCCTATTCGACCGCGCCAGAAAGTTCCGCCAAGAATCTTTCCAGCGCCGAAAGGGTGAATATGCCACAGGCCTAAGAGGACAGAGCGGCTTGGGTCGCGTTATTGGAAATAGCTTGGCATATGCCGATGCCGCAAAAGAACCCGGAGTCGGACTCCGTAAGCTCAGCTCGGCCGAAGGACGTCAAATGATTCGTGCAAACCGGAGCACGACGGCAGCAATGGAAGCCATCAAAAACAACAGACTACAGTGGATTAATGACGACTATGCACTCGCAGTAGCACACAGGGAGGGCACAACGCGCGAAAACTGGAATGAGCGCTACATAGCAGAAGCTGCAAGAAGAGGAGAACAAAGAACCGCGGAGCAAGCCCAACAAGCTCTCGCAATCCTAGAACAAGGCAGCGGCGCGGCACTCGGTACGCGCACGATGCAAACGGCCGCATGGACAGCCCGCGTGCTCTCGAAAACTGGATACGACGAAGGCGAAGAAGGCATGAAAGAATTGCTTAACGACACAAGCGATATGGTCAGACGGGGCCACATGTCAGACATGCAAGCAATGGGCATCATTAAACAATCCCAACGGATGGAGTTTAGCAACATTAGCTACGGCACAGGTATTAACCGAATACATGATCTGGCTACATATGATAACGGAGCGGGGCGTGCAGCCACAAACACAGATGCGTTTGACATGTTCGACTCTGCCGCACAGTATTTGCAGCCCAGTCAGCTAGCTGGCGCGAGACACGAAACGATCGAGGGTTTTGCCAATCACTTTGCGCGTCGACTCAACGCAGCACTCGCCAGCGGCGACAATACTGCTATTGGTCGTGCAACGGCTGACGTTGCCAGTCTTCGCGATTCGATAAACTACTATAACCCAGAGAATAAGCGCCTTCTCGCAGACCTGTTGACTTCTGTTCCCGCAGGAAACACTGGCGTAAGCGTCCGAGAATTCGAAGAAGCCTTGCGAACTGGCGGGCAGCTACCGCAGCCGTTCATGGGCCCTCTGACGCAACAACAACAACAACAGCAGCAGCAACAGGCACAGGCAGCATTCGACGCAAGAAGCGCCGCATTCCACGATGTACGCAAAGAATGGATGAATCAAAATGCCCAGCTTACCGCAGCTCTCGCAGCGGCAAATGCCGGAATGGGTCCAGGAGGTCAAGGACAGGGAGGGCCTTGAGGCTCCTCCTAAATCCAGCGTAAGCTTAACAAGCCAAACATGGCGATCGTCGTCCCTTTGAGTATTTGCGAAAATCAGACCAGCCAGTTACATAGCTATTCACCGTCACAATGATTATCGGTTATACTTATATTGTGGCAACGTATAAAGTACTCCAGGATGTTGAGGCAGAAGACAAAATTGTCGGCGGACTAACGCTGCGGCAGTTTATTTACGCTGCCATAGCGGCGTTTTTGCTGTATCTGTCTTTTTGGGCAACTACAAAAAGTTTAGGGTTTTTGCTGCTGTTTTTTGTACCTCCGGCGCTTTTTGCCGCGTTTTTAGCTATCCCATGGCGCAGCGACCAACCAACAGAGGTGTGGGCCATAGCAAAGTTGCGGTTTTTCGTGAAACCGCGCAAGCGCATCTGGGATCAAAGCGGTGCAAAAGAACTCGTAACCATAACCGTACCAAAAAAAGTTGAACATAGTCTCTCGAGCGGGCTCAGCCAGACTGAAGTACGCAGCCGGCTCCACGCCCTAGCAGACACCATTGACAGCCGCGGCTGGGCAGTCAAGAACGTCAACGTCAATCTGAGCGCCGTACAGCCCAGCTACGCCGCATCTGACCGGCTCGTAGACGCCTCGATGTTACCGCAGGACGTAAGCGGAGTTGACGTTCGCGCTGACGATGACATGCTCGATACAGACACAAGCCCTGTCGCACAACAATTCGACTCGATGATACAAAACGCAGCCGCATCCCAACGACAGAAACTGCTGCAACAAATGCGGGCGCCAAACCAGCCAGACAGCGCCGCCCCACAAACCCAAACCCCACAACAAACTCCGTCTGCCGCACCAAACGACTATTGGTTCATGCACCAGCCGCAACCCGCACCCAATGAAGCAACCTTCGCGAACAGCACCGTTGTCGCACCGGGTAGCACAGCCGCCACGGAAACACTGCCCATTCCGCAGGCCGCAACGCCAACCGCCGAAGAAAAAGCTCTTGTCGAAAAACTAAAAGCCGAGAGTAGCAATCAAACTATAGCCAACGACCACCTCAAACACATAAAAACACCCGATGAGATCGCCGCAGACGCACGAGCAGCCGCTCAGCAAAGAGCCGCCGAACAGGCCGCACAACAAGCAGAAAAAGCAAAAGCACAAATGACTTCAGAAAGACAGGCTGCTATAATAAAAAGTCTGGCAAGCAACGACGACCTAGACCTAGCGACAATTGCCCGGCAGGTCCATAAAGACGAAACCGATAACAGCGAGGTCGTGATCCCTCTACGCTAAACTAGCAGGTATACACTATGAGTCCAGATCAGCAACCATACCCAACTCAACCACCGCCAGTCCCTCCTACAGGTTATGCGTCGCCCCCAGCCCCGCAACCGCAGACACAAGCAACGCAAGCGGGCAACGTACAACAGCAAACCCCACCGACAGCCGCCACCAAACCAAAGAGCAACCAAAACAGCACACAAAACGCGCTCCAGATTGCCGAAATTCGCGACGGTATCGTCATTATGAACGACGGAACATACCGAGCAGTTGTCATGGTCAAAAGCATTAACTTTGATCTTATGAGCGCCCAGGAGCAAGAAAGCACCGAGTACGCTTACCAGGGGTTTTTGAATTCGCTCTATTTTCCTATCCAAATTTTTGTTCGCTCACAGAAAGTTGACCTTCAGCCATACATAGAGAAACTCGACAAAATCCGCACCGAACACGACAACATGCTTCTTGCCCTACTGATGGATGATTACATCGGCTACATTGATCAACTTGCACTGCAAACCAACATCATGGACAAAAAATTCTATGTGGTTATACCGTACGAACCAAATGCTGATTCGCGACAGGCGGCGATCACGCAGAGCAAAAACTTCTTTAGCGGCTTTATTGAGCTGTTTAACAAAGCAGAAAGTCACGTCGTCATCAACGAACCAGACCTTGTAAAAGCAAAAGATGAGCTACGCAACCGCGTTCAGGCAGTATTGGGCGGCCTCCAACAGTGCGGCGTGCAGGGTTTACCGCTCGATACCCAAGAGCTCATAGAGCTGTACTACGACACCTACAACCCCGACACCGCCACAAGACAGCAGCTCAAAAACTTCAACGACCTCACTGCCGAAGTCATACAAAAAGGCGAGGGCAGGGCAACACAACAACACCTACAGAGGGAAATGGAATGATGATAGCTAGACAGCTAAGCGATATGTGGTTTCGAACAAGCGACAGTCGCCATAGGCTGTCTTATGGGAGGAGCTTCTGATGCTGTTTGGTAAAAAGAAGCAGCCGCCAGTAGATCCAGTTGCGCTCGCGCAGGCACAGCAAGCAAAGGAGCAGGCCGAGGTAAATGAAGCCTTCCGTAAAGGTATTACCGCCCTGAGAGACTTCATTGCTCCAAGCAGCTTGGAGTTTTCCAGTTCGTTTTTCAGACTTGGCACTCGTTTTGCCCGAACATATTACGTTTACGGCTATCCGCGACAGATATACACTGGTTGGCTGAGCGGGTTGGTAAACCTCGACGAGGTGATGGATCTGTCCATTTATGTATACCCCGTAGAAAGTCAGGTTGTGCTAGAAAACTTGCGGAAAAAGGTGACGCAACTAGAAGCTGGCCTACAAATAGATTCAGAAAAAGGCCGCGTACGCGATCCTGGCAAGCAAGCCGCCATACTTGACGCCGAAGAAATGCGCGACAAACTCCAGGTCGGCGAAGAGCGCTTCTTCCGCTTTGGTTTGTATTTCACGATATATGCCAGCAGCCAAGAAGAGCTTGAGTTTGTCAGCCATAAAGTGGAAAGTATGCTCGGCCAACAGCTCGTTTACAGCAAACCAGCCACTTCGCAACAGGAGCAGGGCCTAAACAGCGTCATCCCACAAATGCTTGATCAGCTCCAAATACGCCGCAACATGAGCACCGGCGCTATCAGCACGAGCTTTCCGTTCACGAGTGCCGACCTCAGCCAGGACAACGGTATTTTATACGGCATAAACATGCATAACAGCGGCCTCGTCATATTTGATCGTTTCAGTCTGGAAAATGGCAATTCGGTGGTTTTTGCAAAATCTGGCGCAGGAAAGAGCTTTACCGTAAAACTAGAAGCGCTGCGTAGCCTTATGTTTGGCACTGAAATTTTCATCATCGACCCAGAAAACGAATACGAGCGAATGTGCGACGCCGTCGCCGGTGCGTATGTCCGTCTCAGCCTAAACTCAACCACACGCATAAACCCATTTGACCTGCCGCGAGCAGTTGACAGCGATGAAGAAGCCGATAACGCCCTGCGCTCAAACCTCATCACGCTACACGGACTACTGCGCCTCATGATGGGGGGAGCACAAGCCCAACTGCTTGGCGGCAACAACACACTCGCCCCCGCTCTCTCGCCCGCAGAAGAAGCCGATCTAGACGCCGCACTCATGGACACCTACGCCAAAGCGGGTATCACCCAAGACCCACTCACACATTCATCCGTACCACCCACCATTACTGACCTCTACGACACATTACTTCACATGGGCGGAACTGGCCCACAACTCGCACAACGCCTACGCAAATATACAAGCGGCACTTTTGCGGGTATTTTCAGTCAACAAAGTAATATCAATATCAACAATCCTCTGGTGGTGTTTAATATTCGCGACCTCGAAGATGAACTGCGGCCAGTTGCCATGTACATAGTACTAAACTACATATGGAACAAGACAAAAGGCGATCAGAAAAAACGAATTTTGGTCGTTGATGAAGCCTGGCAGCTCATGAAATATGAAGATAGCGCAAACTTTCTCTTTAGTCTCGCGAAGCGGGCGCGCAAATACAACCTGGGCATTACCACCATTACCCAAGACGTGGAAGACTTCATGGGCTCGCGCATGGGTCGCGCCATCGTCGCGAACGCCAGCATGCAGATGCTCCTGAAGCAGTCGAGTAGCGCTGTCGACGTGCTGGCCGATGTTTTCAAGCTCACCGAAGAAGAAAAGAAACGGCTTGGACAGTTCCCCGTGGGGCAGGGTCTATTCTTTGCTGGACAGAACCACGTCCACATTCAAGTGGTTGCCAGCCCTACCGAAACCGGTCTTATCACCACAAACCCCCAGCAAATCCAGGCAATGAAGCAGGGCAGCCTGGATCAGACGCAAGGTACCATAGACCTTCAAAATCAACTATACCCAGGAAGCGCAAATAATATTTCATAGGTGAAAAAATGTCAGTTTACGATGACGAACAACAAGATAACACCCCCGACGACCATAATGATCCAGGTGTTCAGCCGACGCAGGTCCACGACAGACCCCCAGAAAACAGCAACACACCCGGCGCCCCCAGTAGCGCAGAGCAGCCGGGTGCACCCTGGTGGGATCCGCGAAAATGGAGGAAAGAGACGGCCGCAAGAGCCAAAGACCTGAAAGACCAAGAGGAAAGACCAGATAGCAAATACGGCAACAGCGCCCTCGGAGACATCCAGGAACGACTTGGCTTAGGCTTTACCGGAAAAGGCTCACAGAAAGACGATAGACTCGCAAAGAGCTTTAAGGGTAAGTCAAATATCCGCAAACGGCTTGCTGTTGCTACAGCGGCGGCGGGGGTTGGTGGAGGCAGCGCCGCTCTTATCTTCTTCCTGATGCTACCCCTTAAAGTGGGATCCTTCGTGGGCATGATTGAGGGAAAAGCTATGGCTTCAACGCAAGAAGCCATGCAAAGGGGCATTAGCAATGCCTTCGGCGTATACCTCGGGAAGCACGTTATGCGAGCTCTTGGCACCCCTGGGTGCAAAAAAAGCATAGACCCTGGGTGCGTTGTTGTTGTTTCAGGTACGACCCCAATTGCAAAAATGTACCAAGCCTGGTCTCAAAGTAAGCTCCAGCAGGAGCTTGGGAAAAAGCACGGCATAATAATTGGTAAAAACACAAAAACTAACAAGTTTTATATGACTGTGAACGGACACAGTATAGGGAATGATGCTCAGTTCCTCAAGCTACAAAAGGGCGAGATATCTCTGTTTGACCTTGACGCAAAGGAAGTGAAACGGAGCGACATTCGTCGAGCAATAAATACCGCCCTGAGAGAAGGAACCTTATGGGACAAAACCTATAAACGCTATCAGTATGGCAAGCTGCTGGAGAGACGTTTCCACGTAAAACGCTGCCTCATGGCGTGTGATATTCGAGATAAATTTACAGATAAAAAAGAAGCCAAGCTCCTCGCCGGTAAACTATGGCTTACGCAAAAAGTCTCGGGGGTTGCCGGTGAAACATACGGCCTACTAATTGACTGTATCATGGATCCAGATTTTTGCGACGCAACTATCACCCCGTCCACAGACCCTAGAGAAGAACCAAAATCCCGTTTTCATAGGGAGCTCGACACAAAACTCAAGGCATATATACGAGGTCCGGGGGCTGAAAAGTTAGGCACACTAGTCACAAGAGCGAAAGATATCAATAAGCTTGGTTTTAGTGGATATTTATCTAGTAAAATTGGCGAAAAACTTGGTCAAAAACTTGGCTTTGAGACCGCTGGCAAGGCCACAGGAAAGGCAATCGGGAGGGTTATACCATATGCCGGACAAATTTCATTGCTCATTAGTATAAAAAACTTTGTTAGCACTGCGCCAGCTTTCATGAAGTATATGTCATATGAGACAAATGCCGCTACAGCGGCCAGTATGTTTGCGATGTATCAAAGCTCTGCAGGAGAACTAAAGAGCGGAAACATAGACCTTACCGCAGCAGGCTCGCTCGCCGATACGCTCAGCGAAGGGCAGGACATGACTACGCATCCAATATACGAAAGTTATTTCGGAAAAACAGTCGCGCAAAATAATGTTTTCACGTCTTTCGGGCGGCTTATCGGCACTGCTTCTGCGCAGGCACCAAACTCACTTGGATTTATTTGCGATGACGGCAACCCTATTCCACAAGGCATGCAAATCTGCCCCGAGGAAGATTTCACAAATGCAGGCGACGCCGCAAACGTAGCCTACGACGTACGCCACAACCCCTTCGTGGAGGGCTACTTTAATTTTATGGCCGTGAACGATGCTGTGCTCAACGGAATCAACGATATATATCTGTTAATCGAGGATGGGGTCGGCGGAGTCGCAAACCTAGCCTTCGAAAAGACCTGTATTGGGCCGTGCAAGACTCTTCTCGACTGGGGAAAACAGCATATCGGTGACGCCGTTCAGTGGATCATCGACCACCTAAAACCCAATCCTTTTCTAAACCTAAGTGGCGGCAGAATTTTAGCGATGAGTACCGCAGGAGCTCAAGTAACGTTCGAAAAAGCGGCTATGCTAGAAACTGGAGCCGCCCCAATCACCAACACGGCGTATACACGGATTCAGAACCAGTATCTAGCCGACGAACGAGCAAACTTCCGAGAAAAATCACTGCTAGCAAGATTAACGAGCACAGAAACCCCATATTCGCTGACTTCTCAGTTGGCGCTACGCTTACCGGCACGCTCTAGCATACCCTCCGCGAGCATCGCAAGTCTATTCACAGGGCCAGCGCAACGACTCGGAGCTGGTCTGGGAAGTCTTTTTTCCGCCCAAAAAGCCAATGCCGTAACGACCGGAACATCGAGTCCATTCGGCGTAAAACATTTCGGCTACGGTGCCTCCGAAATCCCAAGCGACCCAGAAAAATACTGGAACGACCGGTGCGCCAACCGTAGTTTTGAAAAGGAATTCCTCGACAGTATGGAACAGGATCCAGACACAGGTGAAGCTACCCCAAATAAACCCGAGCCGTGCCTACTCATACGTTCAATAGCGAGCTCTGCTGGCGGCATGTTTGATGCGGGTCTGCTACCAACAGGGTCGTTCGCCGGTACGACAAGCATAGACAGCAATAGTTCGAGCATTGACCAGTCTGAGTTGTTTGCGAGCTCAGAATCTTTGGGCTGTGCAGACGGCACGCGAGACCTAGGTATCGTAGACGGCTACAACGACGGCCAGAAAATACCGATTCGTATTTGTGCGGTTTCAGGCTTCAAAAGCACCTCGTCGGAGAGTAATGGAGGGGGTGGTGTTGTGGGTGCGCATGGAGATCTTGTCGTAAATGCACGCATTTCGGCAAACACTGTTGCAATGTTCAAAGACGCAAAAGCTTCGGGGCTCACGCTTTCTGCGGCAAGCGGGTACCGCTCTATGCAACACTCTATTGAGCTATGCGACAATAACGCCGCCTGCCGAGCTTGCTACAGAAACAATTCATGTAACCGCAACTCGTACTACGCCGTCGCCAAGCCCGGGGATTCAAATCACCAGATGGGTATCGCGATAGACTTTGCTGGCACGGGGATAAAGCTTGTGGGCGCTAGCTGTAATAATAGGGTAAAAGACCCGAGCAGCCCTGTGTGGAACTGGTTGTATAATAATGCGGAAAAGTACGGATTTCGGCAGCTTGCGGGCGAGTCATGGCACTGGGATCCAATCCAAAGTAGTAGTCGTTGTGCAGGAGGAGGGAGCTAATGTTTTTTCAGCGAGTTAAGTATATTGGAGTAGCATTGTGTATGCTTATAACTACCACTCTCTCTATGGCGCCGCCAGCGGTTGCCGTGGAAGACTGCCCAAGCGGAATGTCAGACCTAGACTGCCAAGCATTGAAGTTTGGCTGGGAGGACTGGGTGCCAGACAGCGCTAATTCCTGTGGCGAAAGCTCGGCGGGGTCTGTTGTCACCTCAAGCGATTTCCAAAAAAACCTTGAGCAGGCTTATAACTATTTTCTTTCGAAAAAAGACGCCAACGGCAATCCGATTCTGACAGATATTCAGGCGGCCGCTATCATTGGTAATATTGCACACGAGTCGGGCGGAGATCCACAAAACACACAAGGAGACTACACCCCAGACCGCACAAAAGACCCAAACGAAGTAACCCCCGCAAGCGGCGGTTGGGGGCTTATTCAGTGGACGCCTGCCCGCAAAGTCATAGGGATTGCCGAAAAAGCCGGTATAACCGGCCCAATATACGAACTACAGACACAGCTCGACATTGTATGGTGGCACATGAATAACGAAAGCCCCTTAGTTCGTTATAAAAACATGCTTGCCGGGTTTACACAAACAGACCTCATGGAGGCAGTAAAGTACTACGAAAAAACCATGGAGGGTGCGGGCACAAAGGCCTATGACAGCCGCTTCAAGGCCGCCCAAATTGCCCTGAAATACTCCAAAACAGGAAACACCACCATAAGCGCCAGCACGGGCTGCGAGTGCGTATCGGATGATTCCTTGCTCCATGGGAGCGCCGGAAAGGTCGTGCTTGACCCCGGTCATTCCGGCATAGACAAACAAGGAGCCGAGAAAGACTCCGAAACTGGCCTATACATCGGCGACAGCTCAAACCCCACCGAGCGCAAACAGGTATGGGATGTCGCACAAAAAGTCAAAAAAACGCTCGAAGAAAAAGGCTATACCGTCGTCATGACGAAACAGTCAGAAAGCGACTACGTCAACCTCAAGCAGCGCGCCGCCATAGCCAACAAAGCAAATGCCGCCATAGCTGTGAGCATACACAACACACCAGGAAAGTTCGGCGGTTCTTCTTCCTGGGTGTCGCCGCAAAAAGTAGGCAACTACCGAATGAATGAGAATGGCAAAAAAACGGTTTTTGAAGATAAAGCACTCGCTCAAAAAAGCCAAGCCTATGCGCAGGCGATGGTAGTCGCACGAAGGGAGGCCGGGGAACCCGGAGTAAAGATACACGACATTGTCTTCGACGGAAGACCAGGGCTTTCCGCTGGTAATTTACCTGTTGTGCAGCTTCTTTCGAAAGTGCCTTGGATATATAACGAGGTCGGACAGACAGGCTTCAACGCCGACGTATACGCAAAAGGTATTGCTGATGGGATTATGCGGGCAGTTAGTCCCGCAAAGGACGCCTCTCAATCAAACTCCGACGGATGCTCTGGCGCGGCGGCAGGCGACGCTGTGCAAACCGCGCTTAACTATGCTTGGCCGACCCATAAATCCCCGCCATACACCAAACTCAAACCATCATATGAGCTAGCCGTAAAGACCGCACTAAAAGAAGGCCGGTATGTGGGTGGCGAAAAATACCCTGGTGTTGACTGCGGTGGTTTCGTAACACTCGCCATGCGAGACAGTGGCGTCGATCCAAAATATGGCGGCGGCGGAAATGTCGCAAAACAATTTGAATATATAATAAAAAGCGGTTTATATAAAGAAATTGAGGTCAAAACAACCGCCGACCTACAGCCGGGTGACATCGCCATCAAGAAAAACAAGAAGCATACGTTCATGTATGTTGGCCCAGGCCAAACCGGCTCAAACGCAGACGGTAGCCCCGCCGAATTTGCAACGGCTGTCGCGTCAGCTTCGATCAGCGATACTGGTAGAAGCTGGCGATCACCGATGGCGGGAAATGAAAATCCGCTCGGAGAGGTGTATATTTATCGTTATATAGGAGGTAGTAATGAATAGTGTAAAAGCAAGGTTTCTCCTCGTCATAGGTGTAGTTGGCCTGGTGGTTGTTTTACTACTGGTCAATTCATCGTCGAACGCCGGAAAAATACGCGTCAACCTCCATGCACTCCCCGAAGATGTAACATTCAGCGTAGACGGCGAGGAAACCGGCGGAAGTATTTTCCTAAAACCTGGCGCACACACTTTCGCAGCCAGCAAAGAGGGTTTTGAAACAGAGAAGTACGTCGTGTCTGTTTCACTAAAAACGACTGATTTGTATTTTGTACCCCAGCCCGTTTCGGAAAGCGCCAAAGCATGGGCAAACCAAAACGACATAACGGCTCGCAGTGAAGCCTATGCTGGGCAAATGGCCAATATTATCGGCAAAAGCATCAGCGACGAATCGCCCATCACCACTCTACTACCCCACTATGAAATCGCCGGCCCATACAGTATTGATTATGGGCTCAAAGATGATAACAGCGTCTATCTCCTCATCGGCAACAGCACAGCAGCCGGCAGACAAAAGGCGCTCCAGTGGCTGCAAGACTCCGGCTATAAACTCAGTGAACTCGATATCCGCTTTGATGATTTCGTTAACCCCACAACAGGAGAAAAACAGTAATGATGCGCCGCAAATTTCGTCTAGTACTAATCGCTGTTCCTTTCATTGTTTTAGGTGTGGTTGGATTTGTTTATTTTCGACACATATCCTCAACTCGAGTACTGACCATTTCTTTCAAGAACGCTAAAAATGTTCGTGTTGTCGATGTTTCTGGTGCACAAGCTGGAGTTACCGAGAAAGAAATCGCTCGCATACAGAAAAGCGGCGACAGTGTTCGTATACACAAAGAATTAACGGTATTCGTGCGTTACGACGGAGCGCCTGGCTACGCCGATGGGTTCGAAAACGGTGCTAGCGACACAGTTGTCATAAACCCCGAATACTCCAAAGAAAAAATCAAGATGATACTCAAAGAAAATCGCGAGGCTCTTTCGCAGGCTGTGTTTAGTAATATTCAAAACGGGTCTAGCTACGTTTTAGCAGAGGGAACACTCCACGACCATGGCACGTGGTATATATCAACCCTCACACCAACCGAAGATCAAGCCGGGGATAGTGATACTGACATTTTGAAAGTTCTTATCAAAAAAGACGGTGACTCTTGGCAGTTGGTGGGCACACCAAAACTAGTGTTCACTAAATACAACACCAAAGATATACCCATACCCGTACTCGACGCGGTAAACGCGTACTAGTTTAGCTCTTCAGAGGCATGATGATATGTTTGTAGTCATCTTCCGCGGGGTCACTGAGTAGTACGGCCTCTACTTTGCCATTAAAGCCAATTGTGACGTCTTTTCCGTTCATCGCCTGCAGCGCCTCCAGGAGGTAGCGTGAGTTTAGTGTGATCGAACCGCTACCCTCGGCTTTTACTGAGGTGGTCGCGTTGTTTTCCCCAAGCTGTGAAGCAACCGCCCGAACCCATATACTGTTGCTCGCTTCGTCCACATTCACCATCACGCTACCGGCGCTTTCGCGAGCAAATAAACTCGTGACTTTTACGATGTTCACAAACTCGGCGCGAGAAAGCGTCGCTGTCGTCTGAAATGTTGAGGGAATTAGTTTTCGATAGTCTGGGTAGTTTCCTTCTATAAGACGCGCCACAATTTCCACATCACCCACTGTAAACAATGCTTGTTGCTCGTCATATAACACAGTGACGTCTTCGTCTTTGTCTGAAATCACCCGAAGAACATCATGAAGAGCAGACGCCGGAATCAACACCGCAATATCCTGATTTAGTTCATGTAGCTTCTTTTCAGCCAACCGATAGCTGTCGGTTGCAGCAAAATATAGCGCGCCATCCCGTGAACGCACGCATACACCCGTCAAAACCGGCCGACTCTCGTCATTTGATGCAGCAAACAAAACCTGTTGCAGCGCCTCTTTCATAGTTTGCGCAGAAATGGTAAGTGTCGCGCCCTTTTCTATCGCCGGCATAACTGGAAACTCATCGGCACTCACGCCGTTTATAACTGATTTGTATTGGTCTGCTGAGATTTTTAAGCGCTGCTCATCTTGTTCAAGCTCTATAACACCGCTCGGCAGCCCAGATACAAGTTCTTGAAATAGTCGAGCAGGAACTGTTATTGTTCCTTCGTTTTGCACCTGTGCACCTATTGTGCACGAGATTGCAATCTCAAGATTTGTCGTCGCTAGTTTTAGGCGGTTGTTTTCTATAGAAAGCAAAACGTTTGCAAGAACAGGGAGCGTCCCTCGGTTGTTCGCGACGCGCGCAACATATCCAAGTGCCTTCGAGAGATTTTCTTGAGTAACTTTTAGTTTCATATACCATCCTTTCCACACGCTCTACTATATAAACTATATTTTTTATACAAAACTATTCTTATTATTAGGCCTGGGGAAAAAGTGGAAAAATACCCTAAAACAGTGGTGAAATTACTATGAGCTATGTGGAGAAAACCACGGATAGACTGTGAGAAAACGCGGGGAAAAGACACGAACGTTCCCACAGGCAAAAAACACCGCGCAGTTGTTTTATGGAAAAACCGACCAAAAACACAGGTTTTTTCCACAAAACACCCCCACACCCTCCACAAAACCCAGAAGCTACGCATATAATCGCTCCTTAATGTCCGCAAGGGCGGTTCGTATAGCTGGGTTGAGATCAGTTTCTTTTTCTATTTTTTCAACAGAATGAATCGCGGTGGTGTGGTCTTTGCGGCCAAGCTCTTGGGCGATTTTTGGAAAACTCAGGTGTAACTCGCTCCTCAGTAGATACATGGCAATCTGCCTTGGTGTGACAATGTCTTTATCTCGTTTCGGTCCGAGCATATCCTCGACAGCAACTTGGTAGTACTTTGCGCAGCGCTCAATGATCTGCCGCGCACTAAGGTGTTTTGGGCGGCCTCGACCCGAACCTAAAAGCCCGCTCACAATCGCCAGGTTTGGTGCAAGACCGCGCATTTCGCAAAACGCGAGCACCTGGTTGAGCGCGCCCTCAAGTTCTCGTATATTGGTCTGAAACTGGGTAGAGAGATATTCAACAACATCATGCGGAAGGGAAATATTCTTTTCCTCCGCCTTTGACTGAATGATGGCGCAGCGAGTTTCAAAGTCTGGGTTTTGCATATCTATACTCATTCCCCACACAAAACGGCTACGTAGACGCTCTTCGAGTGTAGGAATATCTTTCGGTGGTTTGTCGCTGCTTATAATGATTTGTTTGTTCGCTTGGTGAAGGGCATTAAAAGTGTGAAAAAATTCTTCCTGAATTTTTTCTTTGCCGGCCAAAAACTGCACATCGTCTACGATGAGAACATCAGCACCTCGGTAGTAGTCGGCAAAGTCGGTGTTTTTTTTGAAACGAAGGGCGTCTACAAACTCCTGCACAAATTGTTCACTCGAAACATACACCACATGCGAACCTGGTCGATTGGCTAAAATCTCGTTGCCCACTGCTTGTATAAGATGGGTTTTGCCGATACCAACGCCGCCGTACAGAAACAGCGGGTTGTATTTGTTACCCAAATCAGCCGCAACGGCTTGGCAGGCAGCATACGCCAGTTCGTTGCCAGAGCCGACGATAAAGTTTTCGAAACGATATTTTTCGTTCACTCCTTGGCGATAGGCGTGCGCTAGGCCGCTCCTTTGCCGCGCGGAAGGTTGCGTGCTGGTTGAGTTTGCCGCGGTCTTCGCGCTATTCACTGCGTTGGTGATGAGTTCGTCGTCGCTTTCGCGAGTTTTTGTCACTGGCTGAATTTTGACATTCAAACGCGAAACGTGCACGCCGTTTTTTGCGAGTGTCTGGAGCACCATGTCGCGATATTTACCCTCGAACTGCTGTTTAACAAAAACATTTTGCACGCCGAGCGTGGCCGACTCTTTATCAACCTGAATAAGCCGCGTGTTTTTAAACCAGGTTATGTAGTTTCCGCGAGAAAGCGAAATCTCTACCTCCCCCTGGACGGTTCGCCACAACTGATCATAGTTGACGGTATGCACGGTACTCTCCACTTCGCTGCGAACGTTATCTGAGTTCGCTATCACCACTAACTATAGTCGAAAACAGACATAGTTTTCCACAGCTTTTTCTACAACTATTTCATGACATCAAAAATGAGCCGAAAAGGGGTATAGTTTTCCACAGGCGTTTCTAACACCTTAGAAAATGTGGAAAACACTGGGAAAAGGGGGATAACTTTGCTATACTATAAAGCGAATAGCAAATTTTTCCCGAAAAAAACCAGCGCTCTCGGCGAGGCGTGGTATACTATACAACCGATAGGAATCACGCCGACAAGAGTGACCCACGGCGAAATGCGCGCATTGAACCAAAAACATGTCGCAGTTGCGCCAGAGCAGGGAATAGCGCTATTTTCGGCAAGCCCAACAGCTAGTAACTAATCACTAAAGGAACAAGAGATGCCAAAACGAACCTACCAGCCAAAAAAACGCCAGCGCGCGAAAGAACACGGCTTTTTTAAGCGCATGGCGACGAAGGCTGGGCGAAATGTTCTGCAACGCCGCCGCAACAAAGGCCGCACTCGCCTGAGCGCGTAGTCTAGGCGGGCGGAGGAGAAAGCTATGCTCGCAAAAAAGCATCGGTTTCAGGGTCGCCGCTCTATTCAGCGCGTCTACCGAGCGGGTCAATCGCGGCGCGGCAGAATGCTAAGCGTGCGATACCTAACGACGCCAAAACAACCGTTTCGCGCCGCCGTTGTTGTGAGCCGCAAGGTTCATAAATCTGCTGTGGTGCGAAATCGCATTCGTCGGCGTATCTACGAGATACTCCGCGCGGACTACGCCGCCCAACTAGACGGCGTCCAGGTGATAGTAACGGTTTTTGACGCCTCTTTAGTCGCGCTACCTGCTAAGGAACTCCGCCGTCACATCGCCCACCTATTTGCCAAAACACAAAACTAACCAGCCGTTTCGGGCAAAATATTTAACTATTACAACAGCGTGTGTGTATTACACAAGTTGTTTTGTAATATAGTGGCATACTGAGCACGGCACGTGGTATAGTAGAAGAAAAGAGGAATATATGTTTACAGATTTTGTCGTTCAACCCATCTTCAATTTGCTCGTGCTCATTTATGCGCTCGTGCCAGGCCATAACTTTGGCCTAGCTATCATCATCTTCACGATTGTGATTCGTCTGTTTATGTGGCCGCTGGTCAAAAAACAGCTGCGCCAAACCAAAATAACCCGTGCGCTCCAGCCAGAACTGAAACGTATCAAAAAAGAAGCGAAAGGCGATCGTCAGCGCGAAGCCCAGATGATGATGGAGCTTTACAAAGAGCGCGGCGTCAATCCCTTCGGCATGTTTCCGACGCTTATCGTGCAGATGGTGGTGCTCATCGGTCTGTACATAGGGCTTGTAAAGGTTATAAAAGACCCAAACCAAATCGTGCAGTTTGCCTACGGGCCGCTCCAGCAGCTTCCGTGGCTACAGCACTTGTCCGAAAACATCAAAGCGTTTGATAACTCTTTGTTTGGACTGATTGACCTGTCTCGTACGGCTATCGGAACTGGCAGCGTGTACTTTCCTGCGCTTCTGCTGGTAACGCTCAGCGCGGGTATTCAGTTTTTGACGAGTCGCCAGCTAATGCCCACTGAAAAGGACGCCCGCAAGCTTCGCCACATACTGAAAGCTGCCGGCGCAGGGAAGCCGGCCGACCAGACCGAAGTGAGTGCAGCAGTGAGCCGCAGCATGCAGTACATCATTCCTTTTATGGTGTTTTTCTTTACGGTGCATCTTGCCGCCGCTTTGAGCCTCTACTGGTTTACTGGCGGCGTTGTTGCGTACTTGCAGCAAAAAAGAGCGCTGCGGGATGACGCCGAACAGCTCGTCGAAGCAGCCGAGTCCGACAAACCGCTCAAAACCGACCGCGGTAGCAAAATATCTTACTCATCTACCCCCGAAGCAGAAGTTGTTTCCAGGCCAGCCAAAAAGCCAGCCAAAAAAACGCCAAAACAAAAAACCGCCAAACCCTCCAAAAAAACTAAGAAAAAACGGAGGTAACCACCATGAACGAAGATGTCGAAGCAGCGATTCGGTACGCCAAAAAGTACGTCGAAGACCTGTTGTCCTTTTTTGGGCTCAATACAGATGTGTACGCCAGCACCGAAGACAATGAGGTTATAGAGCTTAACATACCCTCGACGCACCTAAACGGTTTTCTCATTGGTCAGCGCGGCGAAACCATGCGCTCCATACAGTTTATTGTGAGTAACGCGCTGAAAAACCAGAACTTTAGCGTCGTGCGCGTAAATGTAGATGTAGCTGACTACAAACATCATCGTGCTGAGCGTTTGGCCAAAACTGCCGAAGCATGGATAAAGAAGGTTAAAGAAACGGGCGAAGCGTATAGTGTAAAACCGATGAATGCTGCCGATCGCCGTACGATACACCGCGTAGCCTCAGAAGCGGGGCTCGTCAGTGACTCTGAAGGCGAAGGCCGCGAACGCCACATTGTCCTTAGGCCCGCCGCCGAGTAGCAAAAGCACAAACCACATAACTTAGTTGTACATAAACTAAAAACACGTTATAGTTAGCGTAGAAAAAGGTGTTTTATGCGACTAAAAAAGCAGTGGTCGGCCGTGTTTTGTCTCGTTACGCTTATGGCGGGCGGGGGAGTGGCGTGGGCGTCTCGTACGCCAGTGCCAATGTGGCTAAGTTCTGTCGAACCAAGGGTCGAAAAAGTTTCTGACTTGCCAGACAACCAGGGGCCGTTCAGTCTGAGTCAAGACTGCATTCCCATTCAGCTGCCTAACGGTGCGAGCACCATGCCTATAGATACGTGTGAGTATGTAACACCGCTTGGCTTGATGGCAAACAGCATTTTGCTGAATGGTCCGAGCGGAACGCATGCATATGACCCGTTCTATGGCGGCAATGTGTTGCCAAGTATTCCAGGGCATCCCAATATGCTCATTACGGCTACGTATCCGAGATCATGGATAGATGGTGCAAATCTGTTGAGGATCGGCACATACAGCGCCTCACAGCTACGACTTGTGTCGTACTATGGTCTGCCGCCTGCGAAAAAGTACCAGTATCATCACGAGCAGCCAAATACTGTTTTGCGAGCACCCAATGGCGAGGCGCTGCATTTTAGGGGCACAGATATAGCTTATGCAACTAACGGTAAATGGATGGCAGCGATCGTAAGCGGTAAGGGGATATATCGCTATGATCTTGAAAACAAGCGGGGAAAACTCATCGCCTGGCATACAGGTTCGTACCAGTCCAGCGCCAATGCATACCGAGGGAAAAATAATCTCGCGATTAGCGAAAATGGTCGGTTCGTCGCCGTAACACTCTCGGTACCGAGCAATGGTACGACTCGTCCTGCGCTACGCGTCTACGATGTGTTTACTTGCCCCAATCAGCACGCAAACCAAACCGAGCCGACCGCGCACAATGGCTGCGAATACAAAGATCTTTGGAGCGGCGAGTATCGCACCGGCAACACGCGCGGCCTGCGCGATGTATTGCCGACGGCTGAATATCCTCGCCGCGTTCGGTTTGTGAAAAATAACGTCATGACTTTCGACACGGTATATGACAGAACTGGCCCAGCCTCGTTTAAGGTGGCTCGCTACCAAGTAACCATGCCGAAACAAACCGCTCGTGAGTATGTCGGTGTACTCGGTATGGGCGACTCGTATATTTCTGGAGAGGGTGTGCCAGGTACGTACTTTACTGGCACCGATACCAGGCAAAATAAATGCCATCTCTCATGGTATTCATACCCATTTCGGATAAACGCAAAAGAGTTTCATCATGGCCGCTCTGTCGCCTGCTCTGGCGCGAAGCTGTTTGACGTGAGTATAGCGGCAGGCGACCCAAGGGGGGAGGTTGTGAGAGAGGACGATTACGAAGGGCAAGTCGGGAATAAAAAAGAATGGAATAAAAGGGGCAAAAACAAAGTAATAGATTCATTCTCTCCCGGCTATGCGCAGCAAACTATTTTTGCCCGTAAATACAAACCCCGCACCATCCTTCTCTCTATAGGTGGCAACGACATTGGGTTTGCAAAAATACTGACATCGTGTATTACGGGCGGCATAGTTGGGACCTGTTACCAGTACTACGAAGATCGCGTACAGGTAATGGAGCAAATACTCGGACAGTATGATCGCCTCGTCGCAACATATAAGGACGTACTTGCAGAGAGCGGTGGTGCGCGGGTGTATGTGGTTGGCTACCCGCAAATATTTAAAGAAGGTGGAAACTGCGGGGTAAATGTACGCTTCAATGCGGCCGAAGTACGGTTTGCGTCTAGGCTTATCACCTACTTCAACAGCATTATTAAGCGGGCTACTGCCGAAGCTGGGGTATACTATGTCGACACCGAAGCTGCGCTCAACGGCCATCGACTTTGCGAGGCCAGCAAAAACACAGCCGGCGTAAACGGTCTAACCAACGGCAATGACAAGCTAACCATGCCAATACAAATCTCCGGAGGCGGGAAGACATACGCGGTAAATGTTGGCATAGGGAACGAGAGTTACCACCCTACGCTACTAGGACACCGGCTAATTGCGCGCCGAATACTTGCGAACACAACCAATCTCACGGAACTTATGCCGACGCCGATTCCAAACAACAAACCAGATCTTGACTATACAAGTGCGCTACTGAAAAACGTTGATCATGCACCAGAGCAGCTCAGGCCCCGCGGAGTAATCAAATGGACCGACAGCGGCGCAACACTGTTCAAAAGGGGCGGCACCTACCAAACGAACTTGCCGAAAGGCACTGTGCGTCACGGTGCCACTATGAAAATTACCCTGCGGTCGGAGCCGATAACCTTACTTGAAGGCGTATACGACGAAAACGTGCCTGCGACCTTTGCGATACCAGAAAGTACACCGACAGGATTTCATACGCTCGACATATACACCACATCTGCCGCTGGTGCGCCAATCGATTTGCGCCAAGTGGTTTTTGTGGCAGAAAATGCCGATGATTTTGACGGCGATGGTATAAAAAACGATCAAGAGGCGTGTTTGTTCGTTGACCCAAGCGGCATTGACGAAGATAGCGACGGTATCGACGATGCATGTGACGGCGAGCTACGAGACGAGCTGATAGACGAAACGCAGCCAGGGCACGTCAAAGCACCCGCTTCGTTTGATGAGACAGAGGGCGATGGCGGGGGCGAATACGGCAGCCAAGACCTCGCCGTCCCGTATGTGCCGAGCGAAAACGAAAGCCAAGAAGAAAACGCTGCGGCGCAAAACAAGAAAAAAGCTGGGACCAGCATAAAAACCGCAGAAAACGCGCGGAACACTGGTGCGCTGGCGCGCAGTGCTCGCCCAGACTTTTTGGCGGCCATTGCGGCAGAGGGTGGCGCAGGAATAAACGGCGGTATTTTTACGCAACCAAAAACGCCCAAGAACAGCGAGGCTCGCACATCGACGCTTTTCGGTAATGGTTTTGAGCGCAGCGAAACGGGAGGTGGCGCACACAGCAAACTCGCATACTTTGCAGGGCCAGTTGTTTTGGTGCTAGTACCGCTGGTATACCGAAAAGTCCGCCATCTGCTACAATAACCCCATGCCCAAAAAGAACCCTAAACCTCGCCAGTCAAAACCCTCACTCATCACAAAAACAACAACCAATCTGCAAAAACTCTCATCACTCCAAAAACTCATAGCCATGCTATGTATAGCCATAGCTATTCTATTCCTATGGCACCAAGCAAACATCTACCGAGAGCACAACACATACAAACAGGCAGAGAAACAAATCACTGCCTTCATAGACAAAGCCGCCAAACTCGCACCGAGCACAAAGGAAGTACGCAAGTACTGTTCTCGCAGTTCAGCCAAGTTTGATGACGGGTTTTTGAGCTGCGCGGTAAGAAGCAATCTCGAATACAAGCCTATGACAGAGGAAGAAGTGGGTAACACCATTGCGCGGCTCGAAGCAATACATAGGCCGTCGGACTGGGTTTTTGCATATGACAACACAGACCAAAACAAAGATACGCCAGCCGTCATCAAAATAGTGGTCTATAACTACCAAGCCCTAACATGCAGTGTTTCGTATGACTATAAGTCAAGCGATCCTTACGGCGAAGTATACGACCCAAATATCTTAGTCGTCGAGGCTGGCTGCACCGGCTCAGCCCTCAAAGAACACTACAAATAGCCAACCGAACCGACGGTCAAGCTCCAGAAGCATCTCGAAACATAGCCAACTTCTCAGCCAAACCCTGCTACAATAACCCCATGCCCAAAAAGAACTCTAAACCTCGCCAGTCAAAACCTTCTCTCATCACAAAAACAACAACTACTCTAAAGAAACTCTCATCACTCCAAAAACTCATAGCCATGCTATGTATAGCCATAGCCATTCTATTTCTATGGCACCAAGCAGATATCTACCGAGAAAAACAAATGTATAACGAAGCGGAAGCACAAATAGCCTCTTTTGTAGACAAAGCTGCCCAGCTTGCACCAAGCACAAAAGAAGTACGCAAGTACTGTTCTCGCAGTTCAGCCAAGTTTGATGATGGGTTTTTGAGCTGTACAATAGAGGGCTTGGTTCAGTACGATAAATTATCATCAGACGATATCAGAAGAGTTATGATGGGGCTGGACAACCAGCGAAAAGGCTTGAAGTGGACTTTCGTGAAAGACAACACTGAGAATATTGTCTCAACACCCTCAATAATGAGCGTCATGGTCTATGACTACAAAGGGCTTAGTTGCGACGTAAGCTACGAGTACAAAAGATACGACACGGACGGAAAAAACTTTGACAAAGAAACAACCATAGCAACAATCAGCTGCACCGGCTCAGCCCTCAAAGAACACTACAAATAGCCAACTTCTCAACCAAACCCTGCTACAATAACCCCATGCCCAAAAAGAACCCTAAACCTCGCCAGCCAAAACCCTCACTCATCACGCTATTCTATTCCTATGGCACCAAGCAGATATCTACCGAGAAAAACAAATGTATAACGAAGCGGAAGCACAGATAGCCTCTTTTGTAGACAAAGCCGCCAAACTCGCATCAAGTAGTAAAAAGACATATGCGGCGTGCGGATACGGATCTGAGAAATTCAGCAAAGGCCCGCTTAGCTGTACGGTAGGCGCAGTACTTACGTATCGTGCGGCAGAAGAAGCCAGTATCATCAATACCGTCGAACAAGCCAAATCACTTGAAAAAAATCTTGGCTGGAGCAATATGCTCGACACTACGGCAGGCAGCCAAGAATACACCTCGAAAAACTATATCCGCACGAGCGTGTACGACAAGGGCGATCTGTCTTGTAGCGTTGACTACAGGTACAAGGAAAATGACAGAGGCGAAAAGATTACAATTCACAATAAAAGTATCCTCCTAGTAGAAGTGGGCTGCACCGGCTTAGCCCTCAAAGAACACTTTTAGCGTGTTGGCTTCAAAGCTTTTTCATAGACGGCGAGCGTTTGGCGGGCGGTGCGTTCCCACGAGTATTTTGCGGCCTGTCTTTTACCCTTTTTGATCAACGTGCGGCGTTTTGTTTCGTTGTCGAGTACGCTTGCGATCTTTGCCGCTATATCGTCCGCGCTGAGCGGGTCAAAATATTCGGCGGCATCGCCGTATACCTCTGGTAGGCACGTTGCACTGCTGCTCACCACTGGCGCCCCGTGCACCATCGCTTCTAGCCCGGGCAACCCAAACCCCTCGCTCAGGCTTGGAAACACGTATGCCGCACAGTTTTCATACAGCCACCGAAGTTGACCCTCGGATATAAAGTCCGTAAACACCACATTCTGTATACCTTCGCGCAAAACGCGCTCCTCGTGCCGCGCGTAATTTGCATCCTTTTTACCGACCAGGACGAGCACGAGTTCGGGGTGTGTTTTCTGCAACACCGCAAATGCGTCAAGTAGTCGCCCAAGGTTCTTATGTGGCAGCGGTCGTCCGACATATACGATAAATTGCTTACCCGCCACGGGCTTGTAAGGTTCGGCGTTGTCGCTGATGGGGTCGGCGGCAAGGTGCGTAACCGTAATTTTTTCAAGCGGAATGCGACAGTATGTTGCAATGTCGTGCTGAGTATGTGCAGATATGGCGAGTAGGGCAATAGACTTTCGGGCGACGTAGCGGTTAACCCATTTGTAAACTGTCTGTTTTACCCAAAACACCGCAAGGTTTTTGGCAGGGTTTCGAAACCGTATCGTCGTAAGATCTTGCATGGTTGTGACAGATTTACCTCGGTATAGAATAGGTTGCTGTACGATGGGAAAATGCACGAGGTCGGCTCTCAGCGCGTTGATTTGGCGAAGAAGCTTTATTTGCTCGGCAAACGTAAACTCTTTGACATCGCTTTCCAGTACAGGGAAATTTGGGGCGAGCTTTTGCAGATACTGTACGCGGCCAGGTTTTGCCAGCAGTGTGATTTGGTATTGCGGGTGCAGTTTGTGCATGTGCTCAATGAGCTTGTCCATGTAGCGACCAGTCGTTGTGCCGGATTCGCGCGCATCGAAAACAATATGTTTAGTCATCTTTACTCCCGCGAAATGTTAGTTTATGCCATTTTGTTCTCAGCGAGCGCAACGTTTTTGCGTTGGGGGGCAAATCATGAACAAGGAGCGACCACACCTGTCGGGAGTTCAGTTTGCGCTTCAAGTCAAGCAACGTTATTTCGGGCAACTTCCAGCCAAGCCAAAACGCAGACATGCAAACGCCGCGTATTGCTGATATGCCATGTCCGCGTAAAAACGCTCGAAAAAAGAATAGAATGTAAGCGAAATAAAACCGAGGCAGTATGCGAAAAAGTAGTAGGAACGGGACGTTTTTCCAGACGAGCAAAGGAAGGTTTTTGAGAGTCTGATAAGTAGTGAAGCCCTTGATGCGTCCGCTTGTCATGCCGACGGCATGGTGAACAATAGCCCGCGGCTCGTAGCCCACTTTCCAGCCCTGGTTCTGCATGCGAAACCCTAGGTCCACGTCCTCGTAGTATGCAAAGAAAGCCTCGTCAAACAGCCCGACTTTTTTGAGTGTAGCAACACGGAATAGGCTAGCGGCTCCGCTGGCGGCAAACACATCAGCGCCGTCATCGTATTGACCGCTATCTAGCTCGTCGCGGCCGCGGGGGTATGGTAGTCCCCAAACAGTCAGAAAATCCCCAGTGCTATCAAGGTGCTTACCGTCGTCCTTGAGTACTTTGCAGCAGACCGCGCCATGGTTGGGGTGTGTGTCGAGAAAACCCACCAGGTGCTTTAGCCACTTCGGATCAGCTGCCGCGTCATCGTTAAAAGGCGCAACATAAGTGGCTCCGCGCTCGATTGCTCGCTCAAAACCGGGGTTAACGCCGCCGGCATAGCCTTTGTTTCTTTTGTGCCAAATAACCTCAATGTCGGGGAATTTTTTTTGTGCACGTTCGGCTGATCCGTCGCTACTGGCGTTATCGACAACGATGATGTGCGGCCGAAGGGTTTGTTTGTGCAACGAAGACAGGGCGTCGAGCAGCGCCTGGCCGCCATTGAGGTTTGGGATGACTACGACAGGTGGGTGTTTTGCCATACGCAATAGTATATCGTAAAAGGTGTGGCGATGGTGGGTGATTTCCTCTATAATATGCTCTCAGTAATGGGACTAAAAGTTACATTTCAAAAGGCGTTCTCCAAGAAAAACCGAGCGCTTCTGGCCGAGTTGGTTCGTACCGACTTCAAGCTTCGCTATCAAGGCTCTGTTCTTGGTTATGCGTGGTCGCTATTGCGCCCCATGCTCATGTTCGCCATACTGTACGTGGTTTTCGTCAAGTTCTTACGCATAGGCGGCGACATACCGCACTACCCCATATACCTATTGTTTGGTATAGTGCTTTGGATTTTTTTTGCCGATACGACAGCTCAGAGTCTTGGCAGTATAGTCGTCAGAGGTGATCTTATACGAAAGATAAAGATCCCTCGTTGGATGATAGTGTTCAGTAGCACTATAGGCGCCCTGATAAATCTGGGTTTTAACTTGATCGTGATCGCCCTCTTGATGCTATTGAGCAAAGCCGTGCCTATGGACACGTTTTATTTGCTGCCGCTCTACCTGGTGGAGATTTATATTTTTGGTCTCGGGCTGTCTCTCTTTCTTTCCGCTGCATTCGTAAAGTACCGAGATATCGGGTACATATGGGAGGTGTGTTTGCAGGCAGGATTTTACCTAACGCCCATACTTTATCCCCTGGCGCTTGTCGCGAACGTAACATTTCAGAAGTTGCTACTTCTGAGCCCTATGGCACAAGCAATTCAGGACGCTCGCTATGCGATCGTCAGCCACGACGACAAGGTTATCACGACTTGGAAAATATTTGACGGAGGATGGTATGCTTTTATTCCCTTGCTGATCGTATTTTCTATGTTTGTTCTGGGTCTCATGTATTTTAAAAGCCAATCGGCAAGTTTTGCGGAGAACCTATAGATGGCACGCCGCGATAATATTGCAATCAAAGTAGATCATGCTAGTAAAAGCTTCAGGCTGCCGCACGACAAACAGAACTCTATAAAAGGCGGTCTCATTAGCCTGGCAAGAGGCAAAAAACGAACATATGAAACCCAAGAGGTTCTTAAAGACATCTCATTTGAGATAAAAAAGGGTGAATTCTTCGGAATAGTCGGCCGAAATGGTTCTGGTAAAAGCACGTTACTTAAAATGCTTGCTGGTATATACACAACGACCAGCGGCGACATTCAAATAAATGGCTCCTTGACGCCTTTTATTGAGCTTGGTGTTGGGTTTAATCCCGATCTTACTGGCCGCGACAACGTGTTTCTGAACGGTGCACTCCTGGGCTTTAATCGCGAAGAGATGTCTGAGATGTACGATGATATTGTCGAGTTTGCCGAACTAGAACGATTCATGGATCAAAAGCTCAAAAACTATAGTTCCGGTATGCAAGTCCGGCTGGCGTTTTCTATTGCTATCCGCGCGCAGAGTGATATTTTACTCCTGGACGAGGTTCTTGCTGTGGGCGACGAAGCTTTTCAGCGTAAGTGTTTTCAGTATTTTGCGGAGTTAAAGCGTAACAAGAAGACGGTGGTGTTGGTGACGCACTCCATGGACAATGTCGTTCGTTTCTGCGATAACGCGATCATGATAAAAGAAGGGAAGATCATAGAACGAGGGGACGTAAAGACTGTTTCGGAACTCTATACCCTATCGAACACCGAGATTGCCGAGACGGCTGAAGGTCGTGCTAACAAAAAAACAAAAGCCCGGAATAATCCTTTTGCCGATGTTGAAGTCGTTCTCGCAGACGGGCTGGGCAACAAGAAAAGAGTTTTTCGGGAGCGGCCAGAAGACGAGACGCTTAATATTACCGCGAGCCTTACGCTTAAGAAAGACATCGACAAAGACACATTCTTTTCCGTGCTTATAAAGAACGCCAACGGAGAGGCGATTATGCGGTTCGCCAGCGAAGATGTCGATGAAGTCGGCGGCCTTCTCTGTAGTCCCCGGAGGCGCGACAGAATAGTTATGTCGCTAGAGCTGCAAAATGTGCTTGGAGAGGGCGACTACTTTGTCGCTGTTTCGTTTAAGAGCGTAGATCGGTCTAGCGTGTATATGGAGGCCGAGGACCAGCTCAGATTCTCTATAACGGGGCTAGGCGTGAATGGCTATGCGTTGCGGCCAAAGAAAAAACTAACCATTAAGAAGACAGTAGTATGAAAAGCGAATACCACCTCTTTATTATTTGGCAAAATGCTCTTAGCCGAGAGAAGAGTATTGTTAAGGATATAGCGAACACCTTTGAGATTCTGTACAGAATACGCGTAACATGGAGCAAGGAACACTTCTCTCGTAACCTAACGCGGTTTTATGGCGTCAGCCTGCCAAAGAATTCTGGCAAGGAACAGCATATCGGCACAGGTAGTTTTTTGGTTATTGTCGTGAAAGATCATGAGTCGGAATACAACCACCATGACACATCCAAGGGCGTAAAGCTAATCAATTCCAGAACATTTACGGCGAAGACGCGTTATCGTGAAATAACTGGCGGCGGTCATAAAATTCACGGCACTAACACCCCAGCCGAGTTCTCGCATGACTTCGCGCTGTTATTTGGCGAGTCGGTCGATGACTTTATGAAGGTGCACAAGCCGAGCTCCGACAAAGAGATTGCGTACAGCAAAGACCTTGTTGGCTATAAGGGCTGGGATAGTCTGAGCCAAATGTTTGCAGTCCTAAACCTTACAGAAGAATATGTGGTTATGCGTAATTACGAACCGCTTCCCCGAAAATATTACGCAGACAAGCACGGGGACATAGATTTTCTGGTACAAGATTATGAATCGGCGAAGTATGTGCTCAATGCCGAACCAGTTTTTGATGAGCCGCATCGCGTGCATCATAGAATAGTCGTGAATAACGACGAGGTCTTGATTGATCTAAGGCATGTTGGCGACGGCTATTATGATAAAAAATGGCAAAAACAAATCCTAAAAGAAAAAACCATGTACAGGGGCGTGTTTGTGATGTCTCAGAAAGATCATCTTTTCTCTCTGCTTTATCACGCTATAATCCACAAACCATCTGTTGCGAGCGACTACATTCAGCAAATAAAAAAACTCAACCAAGAAACGGCTAGCTTCCCAGAAACGGTTACCAGCAAGTGGTTTAGTGATGGTCGCGCCCATGCCCGCCTGGGCGAGTATTTGGCCAGAAGTGGCTACGAGGTTACTCGTCCAGAGTCATCAGTTTTCTTTAATGAACAGAATAAGAAGCAAGTAGAAGTGGAAATAGCAGAGGAGGGCAAGCGCCAGGCTGTAAAGCAACTTTTTGACTTTGATGTGGTCGTGTCGTTGTCTACGGGGCTCCACAACGACGCAAGACGATATTACAAGGCTACCAAGGGAAAAAACGCTTACTTTGTGAAGTCCGGAGTTCATAGCCACAAGATCGAATACGAATTTCTGGAAAAAACGTATCAAAAAAACCAAAAGAATTTCCTCAAGCCCATAATGTTCCGTGACGGAGACGTAAACTATCTTGTTGTGGGTTGGGCGGATGGGTCAACCAGCCTCGAAGACTGTCTCAACGGCGGGGAGCTTACGCCAGAGAGAAAAAAGAGTTTTGCTCGAGACATGTATGAAATACTGAATACGCTTAGAAGTCTGAACATTGTTCACAGAGATATAATTCCACGTAATCTGATGGTCGTTAATGAGCATCTTGTATTGATAGATTTTTATTGGGCGGTAGATTTCCAGAATTATATGGAGTATGAATACATAAGGAAGGATATGTGGACCATTAACTATTTAGGTGAGAACCATGCGGCGGGAGTTTTTCGTTGGGATGACGCGTTTTCTCTGGAAAGTATAGCCAAAGATATGCTCGGGGTAGACTATACCAATGATCGCTATATACAGAAGATAACATCATTTATTAATGATAGAGTGATTACTCCTAGCTGCTTGGTTCTGTCTGCCACGATTGCCGCGCAAGCCGCTACGATTAAAGATCTGCAGTCGGCAAACGCGGCGCTACAGGCAGAGAATAACAGCCTAAAGCCCGCGAGTGTTGCGCTACCTGCTGTCCAGTCGGCAAACGCTGCGCTAAGGGCAGAGAATAGCGACCTTCACGCCGCAAATGCGGCGCTACGAGGGTCGATTTCGTGGAGGACAACAGCTCCTCTTAGAAAAGCGAGTAAAGGCTATAAGATACTGAAGAAAAAAGCCAAACGTTAATACCAAGCTCCAACTGAACGACATCGCTATCGCGCAATGGCGGCGTATGAACGTTTCGTCTTATTGAACATCTGTGACGTAAGGGCGTAAAAAGGCTCTTGGCGCAGTGCGACGGGGCAGGCTTGTTACCGCTAGCTGAATACACATTTTGCCAGTTGTAGGCACTTTCGTGGAGCTTTTCTTCCTCTCGTCCTCGTGTAAAGATGCCAACCCACCAGCTGTATTTACTTATCAAGTGATTGCAATACCTTGCGTAGTGGCTCGTCAAGAGCGCTGTCCCAGTCATCTAGTATACCGCGAGCTGGTTTTATGTCTTTGGCGGCGGATGCTTTTATCTGTGTTGCTGCAAGACGGATACCTTCTGCTATGGATTCGCTGAAGACATCGGTCAGAATGATATTTTTTGAATAGTTTGAGAGGTCGACCTTGTTGGCGTATTTTGTCGTGACAACCATTGATCCTATGGAAGCAAATTCTAGGGTTGGGTAATTCGGGTGCGGTGCCATCATTGGCGAGACGGCGACATCCACGGTCTTGCTAAAGGCAACGTAATCGGCTAACGCCATTTTGCCCTTATTGTGGATCACTGGTCCAGAGCTGAGTTTTATATCGGGTAGTTTGTCTTGGCCAGCCATGAACAGTTCCCATTCATCTTTGTCGAGAAAACCCGCCTCAAACGACTGGTTAATTGCGCTTAGTGCTGTAAGGAATAGGTTGCGGTGTACATTTGGTCTGCCGTACAGGAATAGCCTCTTTTTCTCCCCAGGAGACTTTTTCTGCCGTAGACCGCTGCTAGCACAGCTGACGGCTGGCTCAAAGTAGGCTGCGGATTTCTTGCTGAATGGCGGGTAGTTTCTTTGGCGCATAAAGTCATATATTAGTTTTGTGTTGCAGAGCGGCACGAAACTATCCATCTGGTAAGTTGACTCGGCTAAGACGTAGAGGTCGCTATTGTTGTAGAATACTGGCTCGAAGTCCTGAACTAGGTAGACAAACTTTTTTGTAAGCGGTAATTGATTGATGAGGTATGCGTCCCACCAGGCAGAGGCGACGTACACGTCGTCTTTGTGCGTGGGCAGGTAGCCGTAAAAGTTGTATCTTCTATCTGCGACCGAGCTTACATGAACGTTGGAAGCGTTGATTTTGACACCTGCACTTTGCAGAAATGTGACGATGCCTGTTGGTTTGCCTGTTTTGAGTGTTTGCACTATTCGCAGAGGACGTCCCAGCGCCGCGGCCATTTTTGCGGCAACAATTAAGGCAGTTGCCGTTCCGCCATAAAATGAACTGCCATCTAGGCTGGGTATCAGCAGAACAACCGAAGCCTTCTGGCCCACCAGGGGCATCGCTGGATTTAGGGGTGTGATATATTGAAGCGAGTTGTAATATATCTTCTCCATTGGAACAACCCGATCGACCAGCGCATCAAAATCCGTACCGTCAATAAGACGGGTTGCCTTGTTTTCGACTCGAGTCGTAAAGCTCAATATTTTGTGTAGGGACTTATTGCTGACGTATGCCGTTTTACGAACAGTCCTTAGAGACGTTCTTTTGATGTGCTTCATTCGTGCATCTCCTTAGTTATCTCGGGTAAGAAAGGGTCGCCTACGTTGGCGTCAAATCCCTGGATATAGCTTAGGTATGACCAGTAGAAGTCGTTGTAGGGTATGGGAGAAAATTTTCTAGACTGGCTTTCCTTGTGTAGTATGTAGCCGCCACCAACATACCAGGTCTGGTAGCCTTTTTTGTTCGACCGCAGGCACAGATCGACATCTCCGCCGCAGATAATAAAACGCTCGTCAAAACCTTTTATGGCGTCAAATTTCTTGCGCTGAACCATTGAGACGGCGCCAGTTACAGCGCTCATCGGCATGTCTTTGGATATGTCATATGGGAAGTCGGCCGACCCCGCGTCTTTGAGTGCTTTTGCATATGATTTAGTGACGTATAGATGATCTGCTTGTCCGCCTGGCATGAGGTAAACGCCAGCATGTTGGATGGTCTTTTCGCCGCCAAACAGCAGCAGGCAGCCGACGATACCAACAGACTTCTCGTGAGCTTTGGTAAACATGCGCTCTAATAGCCCGCGCGAAGCGGGTCGCAGCTCGGTGTCGTTGTTTAAGAAGAGAATTGTTTCGCCGGTCGATTGCTTTACTGCCCAGTTGTTGACTTTCTGGTAGTTAAATGGGTGGTTGTACTCGATGATTTTTACTAAGTCTATATTGCGAACACCCGACGTTACTTTCTGTAATTCGGATTCGGTGGAGTTGTTGCTGACGAGTAGGATCTCTCGCGTTGGCGGACCGTACGCTATGAGCGAGCGAACGCAATCGAGCGTCATCGCGGCCTTGTCTTTAAACGGAATTATTACAGAAAGGTCGAGTGCTTGATTTTTCTGATGCATACAGTCCAGTATAGCAAGCATACTGCTTAAAGCACATCGCCTATTTTGAAGCTAGAAACTGCTTCCAGCGGCAGAGAAGCTGTGTTTGAGGGACTACCCCCCATGGCAGAATACGTCGAAAATGAGCGGATCGGATGAATTGAGTTGGTCTTGACGGCGAAGATAGTTCCGTTGTCGAGCCGAATAAACCGTATCGGCGTGGATGAGGTGGGGATTTTGCCGACAAGACTACCTTCGATTGGCATTACTGATGGATTTGCCGTTAGGGTTGCATTGGGGATTGATTGAGCCGTGCCGTCGTCGCGCACCACGTAGGTTTTATTTGCGATAGATACTAATCGCACATAGATCTTTATGCCTGACGAGTCAATCTCGCCAAAGCTTGTCTTTACAAAGCCAGGCGACCAACGGTTTGCAGCATTGAGTTCGGATAGACTTCTCAGTGCCCACAGTTGTTTATCTGCGCCATATAAGTACATACTGCCGCCCGCCTCATTGGGTCGAATGGGGCGACCAGACGCTATATCCAGCTTCCCGATTGGGTAGAATTTTGTAATGTCAGACGGGACGTCCAGAATACCGTCGGTGGAATATTGAATTGTTAGATCGGTCATGGATGGTATAGGCCGTAGTTCATTGTTCTTAAAAGCCACAATCGTTCCGCTGGGTATTGCTACTACCTGATTCTCTTGTAGCTGCATGTTAGAGCGATTGGCAAACAGATTCTGTGCATCGGGCATAGTTGACAGGTCGGTGTAGTTACTTGCCGTTGATGAAGCGTTTGGGAGCGTCAATGTCCAGGTTTTACCAAGCGCGCTGATCGAACCGTCGGACGTCTTGATGACGGAGCGAAGTGTTCCTGATGTTGTTGGAGGTGTTTTGTTGTACGCGGAGTGTGTATCAAGCACAAACCGACCGCCTTCTCCGATCCAGAGCATGAACGTTGCATAGTCGGGTATCTGGTAGAACATATCGTGCGAGAAAAGATAGATAGCGTCGGAAGACGCGGTTTTCATGAAACTATTGTTTTCTGGGTAGGCTACACCAAATGGTCGAATGGCATTTGTCCAGTTGATAACGCGTGTGCTGTGCGAAAGGTTGTAGCCTCGCTCTTGGGCAGCCTTGGTCGACAGGAATGGGCATTTCTTGCCTTTCTGCATTAGGTAGTATTTGCCGCTAAACTTCATTATTGGTTGGAGCGGTGGGTTTAAGGTAAGGCTGTTGGCGATTTCGAGACCTATAACTTTAACCGCGTCGGGGTTGTCGCAGTCAAGACCCCACATTACACAATAATCGTTACTGGCAATACCGTTCTTTTGTCCGCCATCTGCCAAATAGACGGTGTTGTCACCTGGTGTCATGAAAAGTGGGCCTATGACACCGCCATCTTCTGTTGCTGCAATAAACTGATCGCTGACTGCCTCAACGGGTGTCGTATGTAGGCCGTAGGCATACAAGATGTCGCTGTCGGGGATGGCGAATCGTTTGTTCTGTGTCAGTAGGTAGACGGTGGTAGAGCTGGGAGCTTGGACGAGCATTGACCCCGAAGAGCGACCGAACCAGTCGTTGAAAACTCGCCAAAAATTTCGGTTGCCATACGCGCTGCACCCATCTCCTGTTCCGTACATATTTGCGAGTGCAGCCGCATTGGGTTGATAAGGGGTGTAGGTATATAAAGCGGCTGTTGATTTAGACTCAATATACACATTACCAGCACCGCAGCCTGAGGGAGCAACATTCCATAAAATACTGTTCACTTGATATGGTTTTTTGTACTGCCACCAGGGCTGCGACATACTATCCAAATACCAACGCAGCAACGCGGCCGCTTCAGAAATCTGAATCGAAAACCCTGCATAGTTACCGTCGCAGTTTGCGCTGCCGCCGGGGCCGCTGTCGGGGCAGTGCGCCCCCATTGCGTAGGTGTATTGGTTTTGTAATGGCCATGTGTCCGTCGTGAGCGGTCCCGCAGACTCGGTCCCGAGCTTTACGAGCAAAACTTTGGGGCTGATGCGGTGCTGCACGGCTGCATCGTGTATGAGCTGGGCAGCGCTGACTCCGCCAGGGAAGGTGCCGCCGCCGTGGTTGTAGCTATTGTCTGGTACGCCTGGCCCTGGAGTAGTCTTGGGCACCTCATGGTAGTTGCGCAGACAGACATATGGCGGACCTGGCCAGCCGCGACTGGCGGCGTACTGAGCGTGCGTCAGATCTGGTCGACCATACTCACTCGCAGGCTGCGTGCCGTTCGTATCGCAGTTGGGCACCTTACTGTTTAAGAAGTTTTGAATGTCCGATACGGACATATCGTGCTCGTTCGTGAAAATGCCATCATCAACTATGCGGCCGGCTTTCCAGTCCGAAGCGGTTACCGCGCCACTAGGCTGTGGGAGCGCGCTCGACACCACAGTTGTGAGCACAAACGAAGTGACGAGCAAACGCACAAACCACTTCATGCTACTTTACCTCCAGTGTCACTGTTTCGGTGACGCCCGAACCGCTGAGCGGCTCAACACTTACAGTAATGCTCCACGTACCAGTGCCAGCATAGCTAGTCGGCACGCTAAAACCAGCACACGAAGAAAATTCGGGCTGATAGATGACGGCCGCCTCTTTGTTTGCCGGGGTCGTGCTTCCATTCGTGATGCGCAGCGTGCACGTTCCATCGGTTATCCCGGTGAGTTTCGTGAGGACTGTCACTGAATCCCCGTTCTGTGACGCAGAAAGATCAAGCGAAGCCGCCGTTTGGTTATTTGTTTCGGGTTCGTCTGGAGGGGTATTGCTGTTTTGAGTATCAGGCTTGTAAGCATCATCCAGATAGCGTTGTTTTGTGGCTGCATCTGTTTTTGTCTGCTGTTCTCGCTCTTCCTTTGTTGGTCCAGTTTGATTTATAGAATTGCCTGGGTCTTTCACGAGGTCTATGACATGAGTTTTCTCGAGTATAACGAAAACAAGCGCTAAGCCAACAACAAGACCAGCAATAATAAGCGTGATACGGAGAGGATTTACGTTTTGATGATTGTTTTTTTTCATTGGTTTTGAGCCCTGCATTTCTTGTATTTGTTTGCGCATTCTATGACTATATTATAAACCATGAGCGAAATGAATGCAATACTATGTTATGAAATAAAAAAGAAAACCATCCACTCTCGGCTGCTTAAACATCATTGACGATGACTATGGCTACAGTACAAGAGAGCAGTGAACAGGCGTTAGGCTTACTTGGGAGGTTATCGGGAATTCGATAAATACGCGCCATAGCCAGACTTTCGGAGCGGTTCGGCGAGTGCGGCGAGTTGATCGGTGCTGATGAAGCCCTGTTCGTAAGCTATCATTTCTGGCGAACCGATGATTTGCCCAGTGCGTTTTTGTATGACGCGGACGTAGTCAGTTGCGTCGTGTAGCGAATCAATCGTGCCGGTATCGAGCCAAACGTCCCCCTCGTCCAGTGTGGTTACTTTGAGCTTATTGCGCTGTAGGTACACTTCGTTGACAGTGGTAATTTCCAGCTCGCCGCGGCTACTTGGTTTGATTGATTTAGCGATTTCTACCACGTCGTTGTCGTAAAAGTACAACCCCACAACCGCGTAGTTTGATTTTGGTTCAGCTGGTTTTTCCTCTATGGAAACTGCCTTCATGTTGGCGTCAAACTCTACAACACCGTAGCGTTCTGGATCAGAAACTTGGTATGCAAAGACAATACCGCCATCTGGATTCGTGCAGCCTTTGAGTGATTCATCGAGCCGGTGGCCGTGAAAAATATTGTCTCCAAGCACGAGCGCAACGGTGTCATTTCCGATGAAGGTCTCGCCGATAATAAACGCTTGAGCCAGTCCATCTGGCGAAGGTTGCACGGCGTATTGCAGGGCAATACCCCACTGACTGCCGTCACCGAGCAGGCGCTGAAATCCGGCCTGGTCTTCGGGCGTCGTGATAATCAAAATATCCTGTATGCCCGCTTGCATGAGGGTGGTCAGCGGGTAGTAGACCATTGGCTTATCGTAAATAGGTATCTGTTGTTTGCTAATTGCTTTGGTGATAGGGTGCAGTCGTGTGCCCGAACCGCCAGCGAGAATAATTCCTTTCATTGTTGTAGCTCCTTCTTGATGTACGCAGTCATATCTTCTATCCAGTCGTGTGACGTAAAACCAGTTGCGTGTAGTTTGCTGAGATTCATGTTGCTATTAAGCGGGCGAGGGGCGATACCCTCTTTGCCGGCATAGTAGTCGGCTGTGGAAATGTCGGTGACAGTCAACTCGTCGTAACCAGCAAGAGTGAAAATGTCGCGCGTAATCTCTGACCAGCTCGCAATTTTCCCACTGTTTGTGGCGTTATAGGTGCCGTAATCGGCACCAGTCGTCAGGAGGTGGTCGACAATTCGTACGAGCTCGCTTGTAAAGGTAAGTCGCCCCACCTGATCGCACACAACCGTCGGCGAAATACCTTTTTCGGCTAGACCGAGCATAGTTCGAACAAAGTTTTTACCTTCGCCGATAACCCAAGTCGCTCGCAAAATGTAATATTTCTCGAGCGTTGCCGTCACCAGGTCGCCGGCTGCTTTACTCTGCCCGTACACGCCGAGTGGACTAAACGACTCATCCTCAGTATGTGGATCTTGTGTGCCGTCAAACACATAGTCACTCGATATGTGCACGAGGGTCATATCATGTTTTTGGCATGCCGCAGCTAAATGAGCAACGGAGCTAGCGTTTACTTTCCAGGCAGCAACTCGGCCTTCTGAAGTTTCAGCGCCGTCAACGTTTGTGTAGGCGGCGGCGTTTATTAAAATCTCTATTCCTGACCAGTCGTAATTTGCTACAGAAACGGGGTCAGTGATATCCATTTCTTCAATGTCAGCAAAACGTGCCTGGGGATATTTTTGACGCAGAGCTGTTCCTAGTTGACCATTTGCACCAACGATAAAGATTTTTCGATCGTCCATTTATATCTCCATAGGTTTTACGTTTGCCAGTAGAGGGTTAGAGCGGTCTTTTTCGGAAACAATCGCCTCCTCGCGGCCAAAGGGCCACTGTATATCGATAGCTGGATCAAATGAATTGACAGCTACATATTGTACATCAGGCGACCAATGCGCATTGACGAGGTAGGTGTACGTGACGTTTTCTTCAAGTGTTTGGTAGCCATTTGCCACGCCGCGTGGCACGAAAACAGCGACGCCAGGAGTGATCTCGATGCTAAATGTTTGGCCAAAACTATCGCCTGCTCGTAAGTCGATCCACGCGCCAAACACGCTGCCGTTTGCAACCGAAATGTACTTTTCCCATGGCTCGGCGTGTAGGCCGCGGGTTACGCCGCGCTGGTCATTGTAGCTGAAGTTGTTTTGTACTACCTCAAATGTCGGTAAGCCAAGTGCCTCCATTTTCTCTTTCTGATAGTTTTCTTTAAACCACCCGCGCGAGTCGCCGTGTACTGGTAGCTTGACAACAAACATCCCGGGGATGTCTGCTTCGGTTACGCTGAGAGCGTTGTAATCGTCTGGATTGAAACTCATGCTCATTGCCCCTGTTCCTTGTAAGCCTTTTCGACGGCTGCTTTGTCGGTTTCCCACCACGCACGATTGGCGGCGTACCAGTCAATTGTTTGCTGAAGGCCGTCGCGCATGCCGGTTTCGTTATCGGTATATTCAGGTTTCCAACCGAGTTCGCGGCGAAGCTTGGTAGAGTCCATGGCGTAGCGCTGGTCGTGACCAGGCCGGTCGTTGACGTGCTCATACCAGTCCTTGTTTTTGCCCATCAATTCACAAATCAGTTCAATAACCATTTTGTTGTTTACGTGATCATTGTCTGCGCCAATGATGTAGGTTTCACCAAGCGTGCCGTTTTCTAGGATGAGGTGAACAGCGGCATTGTGGTCGTCTACATGAATCCAGTCGCGGACTTGCTCGCCCGTGCCGTATAGCTTGGGTTGGATATCGCTGAGGATATTGGTGATTTGGCGGGGAATGAACTTTTCAATGTGTTGGTAAGGTCCGTAGTTGTTTGAGCAGTTGGATATGGTTGCTTGCACGCCAAAGCTGCGCACCCAGGCACGTACAAGATGGTCGCTGCCGGCTTTGGTGCTGGAGTAGGGGCTGCTTGGTTCGTAAGCGGTCGTCTCATTGAAGCGATTAGGGTCGTCGAGCTCGAGATCGCCGAACACTTCATCTGTGCTGATATGATGCAAGCGCTTGTTGTGTTTGCGAACTGCCTCCAGGATGGTGTATGTACCGACAATGTTGGTCTGTACGAACGGCCACGGGTCGCGCAAGCTGTTGTCGTTGTGGCTCTCGGCGGCAAAATGCACGACAATGTCTGTCTCGCCGACGAGCTTGTCCATTAGCTCTGCGTCGCATATGTCGCCACGAACAAACGAAATTTGATCGCGAACCGACGCCAGGTTGGCTTCGTTGCCGGCGTAGGTGAGTTTGTCCACGACGGTTATCTGATAGTCGGGCTTGTGCTTAACGGTGTAGTGCACGAAATTAGCCCCAATAAATCCTGCACCGCCAGTAACGAGTAGCTTCATCTATTCTCCTGCGATTAGTTGCTTTACTTTTTCTACCAGGTCGTCCAGAGTCGCTTGGTTACTAGATTCGGCGTTGAGGCGCATGACGGGCTCGGTGTTGCTGGGGCGGACATTGAACCAAGTGTCGTTGCCGAGCTCGACCGTCAGACCGTCCAGGCGGCTTTGCTTGTATTCGCCAAAAGCTTGGCTGAGACGGTCGATGGCCTCGTCTTTTTCTTCGACTACGAAGTTGATCTCTGGTATTGCGGCAAAATGGGTGTATTGCTCGCGTAGTTCGGACAGTTTTTTGCCGCTCAAGCCTGCGACATACAGGCCAATGACTGCGCCTATGAGACCGCTATCTGCGTACCAGTTGTCGCGGAAAAAGAAATGACCGCTGGCTTCACCGCCAAAAACAGCGTCTTCTTCGAGCATGCGACGCTTGATGTTGGCGTGACCGACGCGCTCTAGCAGCGGCGTACCGCCGCCCGATGCAACGACGTGTGGTACTGTTCGACTGTTGCGGACGTCATATACAATTTTTGCGCCCGGGTGTTGCTGTAGGAAATAGTCCGCCATCATGGCGCTCATGACGCCGCCCGTTAGTACGGTGCCGGTTTCGTCGACCAGAAATGCTCGGTCGCCGTCGCCGTCGAATGCCGCCCCGCCGTCGAGACCTTTTTCTTTGATGAGGTCAATCATATCTGTCAGTGTTTCAAACTTCAGCGGATTAGCTTCGTGGTTAGGGAATGTGCCGTCTAGTTCGAAGTACATTTCTTCGATTTTCCACGGAACACGGGGTGCTAGCTGCGGGACTATCTTGCCCGCCATGCCGTTACCTGCGTCAACAGCGATGTGCATCGGCTTTAGTTTATCGGCGTCAACAAAGGAAAGTACGTGCTGTATCCAGGCTTCATCGATGGTTTTTTGTTCGACGCTACCGCGCTGCGGGGCGGGATCGGCGTAGCTGTCTTGCATGACTGCGTCGCGTATATCAAACAAGCCGCTCTCGTGGCCAATGGGTTTTGCTTGTTCGCGGCAAAGCTTGATACCGTTATCTTTGCCAGGGTTGTGGCTGGCGGTAATCATGGCGCCACCGGCTAGATCCATAGACCCAACAACAAAGTAGATCATATCCGACGTGACTTGTCCGATGTCAATAATGTCTCGCCCCTGTTCAGTCAGTCCCGCAATAAGCGCATCTGCTAGTGCGCCCGAGTCAGGCCGCATATCTCGCCCTACGGCAACCTTACCTGGTCCGAGTATATCGGCCAGCGCTTTGCCGATACTCTTCGCCACGGCTTCATTGAGTTCTGTGCCGACCGCTCCTCGTATATCGTACGCCTTAAAAATTCCCGCTATATTTCCCAAAACATCCTCCTTAGTTCACTCGTATAGTATACCGTTTCGCTGCAACTCTGTATAATGTGCGTCATGAAAACCACAATTATCAGCGGATATTTTAACCCCCTTCACGGCGGTCATCTCGACATGATAGAAGCGGCCAAGGCAATGGGCGATAGGCTCATCGTTATTGTTAATAATGACAAACAACAACTCCTCAAAAAAGGGAAGATTATCCTTGATGAACAAAACCGCATGCGGCTCATGCGCGCCCTCCGAGATGTTGACGAAGTTGTTCTGTCTATCGATACACAGGGCACGCCAAGTTCTCAGCCGCAAATCAAAACCTTGGAGATGCTGGCGGAAAAGTATCCAAATGACGAGCTCACGTTTGCAAACGGCGGCGATCGTAATTCGACAGCCGCAATTCCCGAAACAGAAGTATGTGAGCGCTACGGTATAGTCATGCGTTTCGACGCGGGCGCAGGAAAACCAGACTCTTCGACGCGCATAAACAAAGCAATTGGTCACGAGACCGACTAGCTCGCTGCGTCGCGTAGCAATCAGTTATACATAAGTAATCCTACTCAACGGTGACGGATTTGGCGAGGTTGCGAGGCTTATCGACATCGAGCCCTTTTTCTACGGCGATGTAGTAGGCAAACAACTGCATGACGATAGCAACAAGCAGGGGCGAAGTTTGTTCCATTGTTTCTGGTATGGTTATAACGTCGCTGGCGAGTTCGTGTAGCTGTGTGTTTCCTTCGGTTCCAACGGCAACGATTTTGCCATCGCGAGCACGTATTTCTTCCATGTTGCTGTACATTTTTTCGAGCAAATCGTTATTTGGCGCAATGGCAAAGCTAGGAAAGTTGGGGTCAATCATGGCGAGCGGCCCATGTTTCATTTCTCCTGCCGCGTAGCCTTCGGCGTGTAGGTAGCTAACTTCTTTGAGTTTTAAAGCTCCCTCAAGTGCACATGGAAAACCATACTTGCGGCCAATGAACAGAAAATCGCGGCAATCTTTGTACTGTAGCGCAATATTTTTTGTATTTTCAGCTCCGGCGAGGATCGCTTCGGCCTTTTGAGGTAGAGTGTCTAGCTCGGTGAGTAGTGGTTTGTAGAGCGGGCTTTTGCCATCACTCAGGTACAAGGCTATCAGCGAAAGCACCGTTACCTGGGCCAAAAAGGCTTTTGTGCTGGCGACGGCTTGCTCTGGGCCGGCATGGCAATATACGCCCGCGTCAGTCATGCGGGCGATGGTACTACCGGTTGCGTTTACGACGCCAAGCTTCAATACACCGTAGTTTTCAACTTTCTGTATGGCGGCGATGGTGTCGGCTGTTTCGCCAGACTGCGAAATGGCGAGCAGGACGGTACTGCGTGAAAACGGCTCGTCTCGATACTTAAACTCGCTCGCCAGCTGCACTTCTACGGGTATGCCCGCTACTTCTTCGATGAGGTACTCGCCAACCAACCCAGCGTAGTATGAAGTACCGCAAGCAACAATAACGATGCGATCAATATACTTCAGTTGATCGGCCACGTTCTCCAGGCCGCCCAACTTCACAATCCCGCTCTCTGGCTTTATGCGCCCAAGCGTCGCCGAGCGAATTGTTTGCGGCGCTTCATATATTTCTTTCAGCATAAAATGTGGATAATCGCCCAGCAGTGCTTTATCGGCGTCATAATCGAGTGTTTCGGTTGGCCGCACAACAGGCATATCTTTTGTGAGGTCGTGCAGTGTGTACTCGCCGCCGCGCCGCGCAACCACGTATTCAGAGTCGTTTAGGTATACAACTTGCTTAGTATGCGCCATGAGTGCGGTCGGATCAGAAGCCAGAATAAGACCTTTGTCTTCAGTAATACCGAGCACAAGCGGACTACCTAACCGTGCGGCGTAGAGTGCATCTGGCTCATACGATGTCATAACGACTAAGCCATACGCCCCCCGCAGCTGCTCAAGCGTTCGACGAAAAGCATCTTGAAAGTTCTGAGAAGTTCGCGCGTAGAAATCTAGCAAATGTGGAATGACTTCTGTGTCTGTGTCGGTTACAAATTCATAGCCTTGTTTTTGCAAGCTATCACGCAGCTCGGCATGGTTCTCTATGATGCCGTTATGTACGACCATGATGGTTCGGTCTGCGTTATAGTGCGGGTGCGCGTTTGCAACGGTTGGCGTGCCGTGTGTGGCCCAGCGAGTGTGGCCAATGGCGGTCATACTTTCCGTATGCGGATTGCCTAGCGATTCAGCAAGCGCGTGGACGCGTCCGGTTTGCTTTGTTGCGGTGATCTGTCCGTTGGCTGCAAAGGCAATACCCGCCGAATCATATCCGCGATACTCAAGAGCCTCTAGGCCCGTAAGTACGACCGAAACACCTTTTTTCTCAGTTCCTATATAACCGACAATTCCGCACATGCAAACATCCTTTCTCTAGGGAGGTCATTGTTCGTACGTACTACTATACGCCCGAAAATCCATCTCTGCACAAAAATGGTGTTCATAGCCTACTCTACGGAGCGCTATTTGTCTTTGTTGCGCTATTTTCTTGTGTACGTCGCGCCATGAACGAACTGCTAGCGTATTTGAATGTTTGCGCAAAGTCTTTATTTCGTCGACGCCTTTTTACGGCATTGTGTGAGGTATTTTTGCATCTCCTGCTGAAAACGTACTTCTGAAAACTTCTGCGCGTAGGCGCGTATGGCAGCGCTGCTATATCCTTTGGGATTAAATTGTTTGAGCGCGCTAGCCAGCGATTTGAGTGTTTGCGCGCCAAAAAAGCTTCCAGTGACACCTGGTTTTATGTAGTCGAGCGCCCCGCCTGCTTTGTACGCCAAGACCGGTGTGCCTGCCGCCATTGCCTCAACCGCCATGATGCCAAAATCATCTATACCAGGGAAAATAAAACCTTCGGCCCGCGCAAGCTCTTCCGCTAAAATTTCGTCCGAAACCATGCCCAAAAACGTAACGCTCTTACCGCTCAGCCGCTTTAGCCGCGCGTTGTCTGGTCCGTCTCCTATGACTGTTAGCGGCAAACCAAGCTTCGTGCAGGCAACCACTGCGAGATCAAACCGTTTGTACGGTGTTTGTCTGCCGGAAATGAGCAGTCCTTTGCGCGCACCGCTGCGGCGTTGCTGAAAGCGCGCCACATGTACGGGCGGAAAAATAACGCTACTTTTGCGGCCATAATATTTTTCAATCTCGTGCTGCGTGTGCGTTGAGTTTGCGATCATATAGTCTGGTCGTTGTGCTGCCCGCAAATCCCAGCGTCGGAGCGGTTTGACGAGTAACCACAGCCCAAAACGAGCAAGCGGATCGAACACGCCAAAACCCGGCCGCTTCATATATTCTTCATAACGGCTCCAGTAATAATGCGTCGGGGCATGGCAGTAGTTTATGTGCAGAGTGGTTTTTGGTACGCGTATACCCTTTGCCTCTGCGCCAGAACTGCTGATAACGAGATCGTAGTCCTGCAGCTTCAGGTGCGTAAAGTACCATATGCGTAAAAAGGGCAGGTATTTTCGTAGGGCTCCGAGAGGTTGTAGCCAGCCGGTCACAACCTTACCGCCTAATCGCCGCCGCCATTCCTCGGTGGCGTACGAGGTATAAATGGGTGCTTCAGGGAAGAGCGTGTGGAGTTGTTCGACAACTAGCTCCGCTCCGCCGCCAACCAACCAGTCATGCACAATCGCTACTCTGAGAGAGGACTGAGGTTTCTTAGTCATGGAAGTAGCGATCCTAGAGCATGACTTTGTTTTCGTAAAACCAGCAAGCCTCGAAGCCGCTCATGCGCCATACTGTCTTGCTGTTGTTTATTGCCTGCCATCTGCTGCTCCATCATAGCGCGCGCCGCGCCTGAAAAGCCGTTCAACGACAACGCGAATAGTTTTAGTTATGATAACGATGTCGAGCCAGAAGCTCCAGTTTTGCACGTAGTACACGTCGAGCTTTCGTCGTTCTTCAAAACTCATCGCGTGCCGTCCTGAAACGAGCGCAAGACTGGTTAAGCCAGATTTGACGCTGAGGATCAGGCTGCGCTTTTCGTACTGCTCTAGTTCGTAGCTGTCGAGTGCTCTCGGTCCCACAAGGCTGATGTCGCCGTGTACGACATTCCAGAGCTGCGGCAACTCGTCTAGACTGGCGCTGCGGAGTAGGCGGCCAACCGCAGTAACACGCGGGTCATTGGCGAGCTGATCGCCCTGTCTGCGGTATTGTTTTGCCAGCTCTGGTCTGCCCATTTTAGCAAAACCTTCTTCGGGGGACATGTTGTTGTAAGCTTGTTTCATGGTGCGAAACTTATACACGTAAATTGGTGCGCCAAATCGGCTCATACGCTTTGCTCGGTAAAAAACTGGTCCAGAAACATCACTTATTTTTATGAGAATGGCGGCAAGTAGCCACAGCGGCAGACTGACCAGCAGCAGCAGACCGCCAAACAGTATATCGGTAAGTCGTTTCAAAATACGGCCCCACCCAAACAGCGCGGTGTGGTGTACGTGTATAACCGGTATGCTATTGCGAAACAGATCTACGTCTATATTTCCCATGAACAGCTCGTCATTGCCTGGCACAAACCGATAGCTAATGTGATGCTGCTGCGCGTAATCAAATATTTCGGCGTTCCGCTGCTCATCGGCGTATAGCTCGGTTTGCAGTATGTTGTGAATGTCGTCTGGCCGCGATTTCAGGAATGTGCCAAAGTTTGGGTAAGTTGGTATGCCGTCGGGCAGGCGTTTGCCATACCCCACGACCGCAGCGATACGGTAGCCCGAAAGCTTCGTGTTGGCGAGCGAGTCGACAAGTTCGCGGGTAATAGGCGTTTTGCCGACGATGACGATATGATTAAGTCCTACCCCAAAGTTGAACAAAGCTGTCCTGACGATACGTGCGATATTGCGAAGTAAGAGCAAAAGCAAAAAGGCAATGGCGAAACCATACACTGGCACCAATTTGGCCGGGAAAACTGCCTGCAAACTCATGTAATCCCAAAACACCATGAACAGCAAACCTATGAAAGCACCAACAAACAGTCGGCCGGCCTCAGCGAAGCGACGCTCGTATATGTTGGCGTTGTAAAGACCCAGCAGCGCGAAAATGAAAATCCAGAAAGGAAGCAAGCTAACAAATATCAGCACATAGGTTTCCCCGCTCATGGGGTTTGCGACGGCAATATCGCTGGCGCCGCGAATAACAAAGGCTGCAATGAAGCTTGCGAGCAGCGCAACTGCATCACCCACCACCAAAAACATGTTGTAGACAAGCGACGCATTATTTTTCATCTACTCGCAATTGTACCACCAACGGGGGTGAGACGCGAGCCTGCAGCGAACGAACACATTTTGCTGCACCAGCCTAGGTTTCACGTAGTGTTGCTAGGCTCAAGCATGGCGTTCAGGGTATAATGATGATATGCGCAACATTGAACCTCGTGTTTTTCGGCAGCGGCTCATCATGGAAGGGCACTTTCGCGCCAATCTCACAAGCGAAAGTATCAAAGAATATCTAACGCGTCTCTCTGAAATAACAGGTATGACGGTTTTTGCTGGGCCGTATTGCTGGCCGCCCGATGAACGCTCTCATCCGGAAGTGCAGCTCGTAGACCTGAATGGATTTATCACATGGAAAGAGTCTGGCTGCCACGTTTATGCTTTCTCGGAAACAAAACTGTTTACGGCAGATGTGTATACCTGCAAACCGTTTGATGTAAGTGCGGTCGTTGCGTTTACGCGTTCTACCATAGAGTCGGTCGATATGGTATACGAAACATTATAGTTTTTGTAAAGTCAAATCATTTGCGTTATACCGTTTGGTGTGTCTGTGTTGCATGAACTAGATGAGTTACATCCCTTGAGCCAAGTGGAGACTACGTCTCCTCGCGCTGTTAAACACGCGGCTTTATTACTCGAAAGTGATTTACTGTCGACGCCAGCACAACACAGCGAAGTACCCGTAGGCGTCACGTCAGAAACCGTCGCCGCGCTACATGCACTATATGAACGCTATGAGACCAATCTCGAAGAGGAATATGCCAGACTCGTAATCGACGGAGACGTGCCAGTAGAAACCTATCCCTTGTACGAACGATTTGCGAGCTTGACTGCTAAAGAAATAGCAGCTGCCGAAATACAAAAAACCGACAACGTGTTGTTTATCGGTAGCGGGCCTTTTCCGGTTTCGCCTATTTTGCTGCACCAACAATCAGGCGGTGCTCGTATACACTGTTTTGATAGCTCTCAAGAGGCGTGCGACACATCGCGGCGTCTCGTTGCAAGGCTGGGTCTTCAACAAGCGATTACGATTGAACGCAAGGCGGGTCAAGACGCTCGATTGCCGAGTGCTTCAGCGCCAGGTGAAATGAGTGAATATGACGTCGTTGTCGTAGCGCTGCTCGCTCGGCCCAAACAAAGGCTACTGAATAGGATTCGGGAAACTACCAGGCTGGGTACACGCGTTGTACTGAGGACCTCGGAAGGTAATAGACGGTTGCTTTACGCAGCCGCAGAGGATATCTGCATCTCAGGGTTTGAGGAAATAGGCGCATATCATGCGGGCGCTAACGAAACCATATCGGGCGTTGTACTTCAGCGCGCCGCATAAGACTCTCGCTACAAAGCGAGCTGTTCCCATGGCAAATCGTTTTTTCCGAAATGGCCGTAGGCGCTCGTCGCGCCGTAGATAGGGCGGCACAGATCGAGAGTTTCGATAATCCCTTTCACGCTAGTGTCGATGAGTTTATCTTTGAAAGCATACAGCTCGGCTTCGCTCACGGTGGCGGTGCCAAAGCTGTCAATGGTTTGCATGAGCGGCTTTGGTTGCCCGATGACGTAAGCAAGGCCGACCTCGCACTTTGTTGCTAGTTTTGCTGCGACAATGTTTTTTGCAATGTAGCGCGCGGCATATGCGCCGCTGCGATCAACTTTGCTTGGGTCTTTTCCGCTAAAAGCCCCGCCGCCTACGCGAGCATATCCACCGTACGTGTCCACGACTATTTTGCGTCCCGTCAGTCCTGCGTCTGACTCAGGGCCAGGAATGTGCCACAGGCCAGTGCCGTTGACGACGATGTTATGTTCGGCGGGCAGCTTTAATTTGTAGCGGCGAAGCACTGGCGCAAACACATGCTCTATAACGTCCTTGCGAACCTGTTCGGCCGAGGTCTTTTCGTCGTGCGCCACCGCCGCAACGAGTTTCTCGACCGCCGCAGGCTGACCATCTTCATCGTAGCGTATGGTCGCCTGAGCTTTGCCGTCAGGTCGTAGCCAACGAAGTACACCGTTTTCGCGGCACTCGTCTATCCGCCGCGCAAGCGCATGTGCGAGCGCGATTGGGAGCGGCATGAGCTCGGGTGTTTCATTGCAAGCAAATCCAAACATCATACCTTGGTCGCCAGCGCCATCGGCGTCTACGCCCAGCGCAATTTCGGGGGACTGCTGATGCAAAAAGTTTGTAAAACGTGACTCAGTTGCCGAAAACTTCCATTCTGGATTGGTGTAGCCAAGCCGTTTTACGGTATTGCGAACGACCTTCTCGAAGTCTATGCTCGCCGTTGTTTTTATTTCGCCAAACAAACTAATTTGATTTGCGCCGACGACTGTTTCAATGCCTGTCCGAGCGGCCGGATCCTTTGCCAAAATTGCATCTACTAACGCGTCGCTCACGGCGTCTGCCATTTTGTCCGGATGACCGGCGCAGACCGACTCGCTTGTAAAAAGTGTAGAATCACCAACTGTGTTTGTCATGAAAAATCCTTTCCTGGCGGGAAAGGATAATGCGTCTACATATCTTTCCGCCATTACATTTAGTAATAGGGCTAGATGAAGCACCTTGCGGAATATTCCGTAGGTTGCTGACGGGTCATCACGCTAGTCCGCTCGCCGTACTCTCGATATCTCAGTTGTTAAGTGAGCTCAGTATAACACGGCTTTGCATGCAGTGATCGCAGGTCGAGTCCGTATCGGCTATACTACTAGGTATGCGAGAAAAGACTGTACGGAAAGCGACAGGTCTTCCTAGAAAATTATTAGCGGGCAAGTTGCCAGACTATATCGTTGCTGCCGTCTTATTGCTCGTACCGTTTCAGGCGTTTCTCGCCGTAGCCGGAGCGAAAGTCGGCGGAAACTACACCTTGTTACGACTCGTACCCGAGTTTGCACTACTTATTCTGCTGTTCTGGTTGGTGTTCTCTGGGCGTCTTAAGTTGTTGTGGCAGCAGCTGTCTGGACAAAAACTTGCTTGGCTTGTGGCCGCGTACCTTATAGTGAACCTTGTATATTACGGGGTTTCTGTTGCGGTAAAACAGTTTGACGTTCAGGCGGCGGCCTATGGTTTGCTGCTCAACACGCGTCATGTGGTGTGGTTTGCGGCGGTTTGCGCGGTAGGTTATCGCAGTAATTGGCTTCGGCGCAACTGGCAGCCAATAGCGCTGATCCCGCTCGCCGCTGTGTCGGTTTTTGCCGTACTGCAATTTTTTGTACTGCCGCCTGACTTTCTCGGGCATTTTGGGTATCAAAAAGGCATTACCATCTCGCCTGCCCATACGATAAACCAGGACACCGAAACCATTCGCGCTCAATCGTTTCTACGGGGACCAAATCCTCTCGGCGCGTATCTGCTTGTTGGTATTGGGTTAGTATGGATAGCAGCGTTTTCTCGCGTGAGAAAATACGCATTTGCTGTGCCGGTGTTGGCGGCTTTGTTTCTCAGTTTTTCGAGAAGCGCGTGGCTTGGCTTAATCATGAGCGGGCTCGTCTGGCTGACGGTTACAAAAGGGGTGTGGCGAAATGCTAGAGAAAATCTACTTGCTGCGGTTGCGGTAGCTGCGAGCCTTGGAATACTACTACTTTTCTTGCAAACGAACCACGGTGTCCAAAACGCTATCTTCCATGTCAACGATCGTTCTACGGCCGAACTAACCTCAAACGAGGGTCGTGTCGCAGCTCTCCAGCAGGGACTCGGCGACGTCGTAAATGAGCCGCTTGGTCGGGGTCTTGGCACCGCAGGGCCGGCCTCCATGCTGGAGGATGCGGTGCCTGCTCGCAACAGCGAAAACTATTTTCTCGGGCTTGGGCAAGAGATTGGCTGGCTTGGTATGGGGCTTTTTATTGCCATTTGTCTTGTTTTGAGCAAGCTGCTATATAGGCAAAAAACTGTTCTTGCATGGACAATGCTTGCGACGCTTGTTGGGTTGACACTCGTCAACTTACTTTCGTACGCCTGGGCAGACGTCACGCTTGCCTATTTGTGGTGGGGCTTAGCTGCGATTGCGCTAACTGGTTCGCAAAAGAAGGAAATGGCTTGAAACGCTGGATACGTTTAAGGCTGCCTACTACCGAGGCGGTGGCAGTCAAACAGGAAACGTTGCAGGGCGGGGAAAGACCGCCAAAGCGCCAGGCACGACGCACTGCAAAGCAAACGGAACACGAAGCCTGTGCTGCAAATGGGCTTGTACAATTTGCTTATTTTAACCTCGGAGGGGTCGTGTTTTTTGCGAGCGGTTACCTTGTTTTTGTGCTGCTTTATGGTTTTCTCCACTGGCATTGGCTCCTTGCAAAAGGTATCGCCGACCTCGTTGGCTGGTCGCTTAACTATCTTATACAGCACTATGTAGCGTTCAGCGCATCTGCGCGACAGCAGGGCCATAAAGTGATTCTGAAAAAATTTGTTCCGTTCAGTCTCATAAACATTCCCATAGACTACGCCATTGTTGCTGGTCTTAGGTGGTTTGGCGTAACGCCATTCATCGGCCTTTGGGTTTCCAGTCTTTTCTTCACAGCGTGGAAATGGCTCTGGTATAAGCACTGGGTGTTTTCGAGGTAGCGCAATGGTATACTAGTGCCATGAAAGATGATTCAAAGCCAATCGTCTACGCATTTGTTGACGGCCAGAATCTGAACATTGGCGTTAGCCGAGACATCGTTAATCCTAAGAGTGGAAAAGTAGATTATGAGGGGTGGAAGCTTGACCAAAAAAAGTTTCGCCTCTACTTAAAAAATAAGTATAACGTTGCGAAGGCCTACTACTTTATAGGAAGCAAGCCTGGTAACGAAATGCTGTATAGCCGCCTACAGGAAGCGGGGTTTATAGTAGTACTCAAGCCGACAATGCCGTACTACGAAAATGGCCAGAAGAACACGAAAGGTAATGTCGACGCCGAACTGGTTCTGTATTCTTCTGCTTTAACATTTTCACAGTATGACAAAGCACTGATTGTAAGCGGCGATGGCGATTTCCTTTGCTTATTAGAGTATCTGGACGCTGAAAATAAATTACTTAAGGTTTTGGCGCCGAATCATCGATATTCAAGTCTGTTGAAAAAATTTGCGCCGCAAATAGTGGTGCTGGGCAATAATCAAGATTTGCGCAAGAAGCTCGAATATGTACCTAAAGGGCAGCACAATGTCACAAAATGAAAACTGGCCTCGCCGGTCGGTCGAAACCTTAGGGCTAGCCAGTCGTGGTTATGAGTCAATAATAACACCTCTTGACAAAGTCTGTCAAGTATTTTTCTTTAAAAACAAAACACCGAGCGCTAAACGCATGTCACCTATTTTACAATAAGCATGAACGAAAAGCAAACAACGAACACTGGTTCTGTGGGTAGCGGCGAAGAACAAAACAGCAAGCGAGTTCGACCCACGAAAAAACAAAAGGAGCTGCTGGCATTTATAGAACAGTTCATTGTTGAACATGGGTATAGCCCTAGTTATCGTGAAATCATGACAGGGCTCAACTACACATCGGTAGCAACTGTGGCGTTGCACGTGGGTAATCTTATCAAGCGAGGTCACCTCATCAAGCGCGACCACAGCGCCCGATCGCTCGAAGTTGTGTCGCCGACCATGTTCGCCGAAAAGCCTTTACTGACGAATGAAATTAAGCCAGCGCAGGAAAAATGGCTCACCGAAAAAGTCGAAAAACTATTCCAAGACATTGAAACCCAGGCGATAGCCACCCCAAATCAGCTCGAAGATATTGCAGTTGTGCTGGCTGCGTTGCGCGTGCTCGGGCTTGAATCGGTTTCGCAGCATTTTGCTGCTCGGCTCGCAGCGATACGCAAAACACAAGCAAAATGATATAGTAAGATCAGAAGGAATCGGTATGTACCAAGTAGACCGACGCACTCACCGGCATCACCGCGCCCGCCGCCGTGCTCTGAAGATCGCGGCTGTACTCCTTTTTGCGGGAGCTGTTTTTGGATTGTCTCGCCTGCAAATCGCGCCCCAGCAGGAGATTCGGAATGCTCCGTCGCTCAGCAAAGCGTATGCTAGCAGGCGCGCTGAAAAAATTGCCGTGGAAAAACCGCTGTTTCGAATGAAGCTGCTTGCGGGCTGGAAAGAAGTGTCTGCACCCTCAGGGCCAACAGCGCCCGCCTATCGATTTCAAAGTCCAACAGATGATGCGCAAACAATTGAGTTTTTTATAGACAAGATTCCGACGAACCTCAGCTTTAACAAAGCACTTGCTTTGTCGACCGACGGCAGTGCTCTGCAGTATGACGCTGTTTCCGAAAACTGCGTCAAATATACCGACGCAAGCCGCAAAGGACCTAATGACAGCGCGATTCCGGCGAAATGGCAGGGCATAGACTTTTTATGCGATGCAGCAAATACTTCGCGGGCGGTTGTTGGCACGGTGTCGAAAGACGGCCCCAATTTCTTACAGGTCGCAACACCAACCCAGGGAACGCACAAGCTGTTTATTGTCTATGTCGACAACAGTATAGGCCCAGACTATTCAACGCTCTACGAAATACTCTCTAGTGTTCGCTTTAAGTAAAAATTACTATATCTAGCGTAGTGATGCTCGTGCTAGACTCTAAAAGTAACCGTTTTAATAAACAATGTCGGAACGGGGTGTAAATCCTCGGCTGTGCCGCAACTGTAAGTGCGCAAGATGGAGTCTTTCGCATAAGCCAGATACGACGTAAAGTCTTCCGAGCAGAAGCGAGCCAATGGTTTGGCTATTCTTTGCCTTCGGAAGTCCGAGGGTATTTTTTATGGCTGCGATAGTCGAAAAACACGACGAACAGGCTACACGAGCAGAGTTAGGCGCGACATGGCAGGATGCTGAGGGGCATTGTCCGAACGATCTATCCCTTCTTTCGGTTATCCGGCACGAAGCAGCGGCGAAAGCCGAAGCGCTTGGTAACGAAGCCCTGGTCAAAGCAAATGTTCAAACAGACATCGTCGAGCGCACGTTCAAGGCGGGTCATGTCACAAAGATATATCAGGCTGTCGATGACGAACAAATTACACAACACGGCCAAACGAGCGAACAAGTTCAGTTCAACACGCTGAAATATGCAAACGCAAATCCGCTCCTGCGCAAACGCACGATAGCTGAGGTGACAAATATGTACTATATCGATAGTCTGCGGCGCGCAGGGTTGCTTGAGGAAAATTACGCTGTAGTCGTGTCGTTGTGTCCTGACGCAGATGACGAAACTCTCAGACGAGCTGGTTTCTTCCCCGAGTCAAAATCGCTTTCCCTTCAGGCGACGACCGAAGAACAGGGCGCGATTACGACTGAATCGGCTTTCGTTGCAGGGGTGGCAGCGATCGATGCGCCTCGTCGCGACTACGAAGTTGCCGTTCAGTTTGCTGCGCATTTTGGCGCAGAATGGAGCGGATTGAGCGATGCAGAAATGATCGGCCACGTGTTGCTGATACCGAAAAGCGCAATGCCAAATGGCGTCGTTGACTTAGTAAAACTCTGGGATGATATGGCTGGCGGCACATTCTTTGGCCAGCTCAAGCCTCGGCAAGATTATGCCGCATACCTAGAAGTGTGCCGTGCTCGAGAAAGGGCGCTTGAGCCTACTGCGGAGCGTGTTGTTGCTGAACTGATGTCGCTTTCGCCTGTTCTGAAAACTCCGCTTGAGGCAACAAATGCGCTGAGCAAAATAGCCGAAAAGCACATGTTAGACAGGGCGCTCGTCGATCATTCTATTGATGCGCGGGTGTTTGGCACAAAAGCGGCCATGGATCTTGCCGAAGCACGTTTTCATTATGAAAGAGGGAACATGCAGCAGGTGCAAAGTGCTATGAACAGTGCGCGTAAAAATGCTCGTTCAGGTTCATGCGCGAGCGGCGCGTCGATCAGTAACGAGAACTCGCCGTACAACGACGACGGCACACTCAAAACTGCTGAGCAAATTGAGCGAGAGCGAGAAGAAAAAGACCCAAGCGACGACTCAGATGAATACGGCCCTCTCACCTTTTACTGTACCGAGGGACATAAAAATACACGCAGACGGGGGGAGTTGCTGACCGCATGCAAGCATCAACCATGCAAACAGGGAAGCGTTGGCTGCAACGGAATGGAGTTAGTGCAGGCTGCTTCTCAGGAAAATCAGAAAAAGCCTGTTTCTGGGTCTGATCTGCTAATAGAAGCGCTGAAGAAGCTTGTCTCAAAAGGCACAGAGGCCCCGCAACAAGCCGCTCAGAACCCCAAAAAACTTCGGCGCAGTGATTTAACACTCGCTGCGTAGCAGTGTAAGATAAAAGTATGGCAAAGCGTACGCAGCGCATAGGCATATATAGCGGCACTTTTGATCCGGTACATAGCGGACATATCTCGTTTGCCTTGCAGGCTATCGAAAAAGCACAGCTAGACGGCGTATATTTTGCGCCAGAACGAATCCCTCGCGGTAAACGTCGAGTAACGCATTTTGCACACAGGACAACGATGATTCGACGGGCGGTGCGACCGCACGCGCAGCTTCATGTGCTAGAGCTCGAAGACAAGCGGTTTTCTGTGGCGCATACTTTGCCGCGGCTAATGCGGCAGTTCCCAGGCGCTACGTTGGTTTTCTTGTGCGGTTCAGACGTTGTGGCGCACATGGCGCAGTGGGCGCATGTCGAAACGCTGCTACCGAAAACAGAGTTGTGCATAGCACAGCGCCATAATGAAACAAAAGAAACGGTTTTGCGGAGTGTGATGGGTTTGCCGGTTGCGCCGCGAGCGGCCAGGATAGTACAAAGCTACGCGCCAACAGTCAGCTCTAGTCAGGTCCGAAAAGCGCTGCGAGAAAAGCGCACTGTACGGGGACTTTTGGCAAGCGTCAAGGCATATGCGCAGCAAGAATGGCTATACATTTGAGGTACGCAGAAAAGATACTAACGACCAGACGGCAGCAGCTCACTCGCGACTGACCCAGAGTCGATTGACCTTGACTAAAGCACAAACGTCTTGATACAATCAAGGCATGTTCTTTTGCATGGCGAGGTGCAAATAGATACAAAAATATTATTTACAAAACATACAAAAACAGACAGCGTAGTTTGCTGTGAGTGCGAGGCACGTAGGCTACCAGGAGGTTATTATGTCCATACCTGTAAAGTTAGCGTACGATATGCCATCGCTGGTACGGGTGCGAGTCAAGCGGCCCGGCTGGCAGCAGTACATCCACTACTAAGCTTAATCGACGCCAAATAGTTTGCTTACATTCGTTGATTGTTGTTCAGCGGCGTACCTAGCGAGTCGCAATCAACATTCTTTTCTGCTTGGAGATAGTGTATCGGGCGGAATGCAACGTTCGTGGCTCACGCAGTAACCATGGTGTGTTGCGACGGTGAAACGTCGCTGCCTTTTACTCTGATTTTGCATTTGCGAGGGCTTCGTCGAGAACTCGACTGAAGCTTTCGACAGACGGTCTGCCGTCGCTGCCAGCAAGCCGGACGCCATCAACGCGTTTGCCGTTGATGAAGAAAGTTGGCGTAGACATCTGCTCGCCTGTTTCCTTGAAAGAGTCAAAGTCGGCATTGATGCGTTTGTTGACGATGCCGCTAGCAAAATCTGTCCTAAACTTTGCCGTGTCGAGCCCCAGCTGCTTGGCAAAACCCACAAAATAATCACTGAGTGGGTCTTTGCTCGCAACCCAGCCGCTCGCACCGCGCGGGTCTTGGTTTTCGTACAAAAGATCGTGCATTTCCCAAAATTTATCCTGGAGGGCAGCCGCTTCTGCTGCACGTGCTCCAGCAAAGGCGTTAGGATGCAGTGAAACAAGCGGCAGGTTGCGGAATTGGTATCGGACGCGGTCTGCATATTTTTCTTTGACCTGTTTTGTGACGGGGTAGAAGGACTTACACGCAGGACATTGGTAATCACCGTACTCAACGAGAACGACGTCGCTGTCGAGCTTACCAGCGAGATGATTCGTTGTTTGCGCGGGGGTATCGCCCTTGGCGTTGCCAGACGTATCAGCCGACTTATGATTTGCCATCACAATGCCGCCAAACGCTAACAAAATCACTCCCAAAATAGCCAAAAACCGTTTATCCATGATCAATCCTCCAGAGTAGTACCTGAATAGTACCCGTATGGTACTACAAAATTCAATCTATGTCAGCCGTTTTCGCTCGCACCTCACTATAGCGTGATAGCAAACTTGCATTTCTAGTGAAATGGTACAGGGTATGTGACCTAGAGCGAAGTGCGGTATACTGTGTAGGTGACACAATTTCTTCTCGGACTCCTCTGTGCCAGCGCCGCCATTATCACTGCTGTGTTATTTCATGCTTTTGGTCATGTGTCGCCCCGTGAGCTAAAGCGTCGGGCTCGCCGAGGCGACGAAGTCGCTGTGCTGTTATATCGTTCTGTTTCGTATGGTCTGAGCGTCAGGCTGCTGCTGGGCGGATTTATGGTGTTATTTGTATACCTCGCAGTTGCGCTGCTTGAGCGAGCGCTTGGGATGTGGTTGGCGGTTCCGGTGCTATTGGTGGTAGGAGTCGCTGGGGTGCTTTTCGTAGAAACAAAAGGCGGCGCAAGTAAAACCTCCCTTTGGCTTGCCGCCAAAATCTCGCCAGTATTGGCATGGTTACTTGAACGGCTTCACCCCATTTTTGACGGTCTCAGTAAAGCATTCAGGCGACTGCTGCCGCTCCATTTTCACAGCGGACTGTACGAAAAAGAAGATCTGGTTGAACTGCTGCACGCCCAAAAGACGCAGCCAGACAACCGCATCCCTAGCGGCGAAATAGATTTACTCACCAACGCGCTGAGTTTTGGTGATAAAACAGTTGCCGACGCGCTCATACCGAAGCGAGTAGTAAAGTCGGTTTCTGTAGACGAATTGGTTGGACCAGTACTTATGGGCGAGCTGCACGGCAGCGGCCATAGCCGTTTTCCCGTGTACGAAGTACGAAAGGATACTATTGTCGGCGTGCTGTATTTGCATGATCTTGTTTCGACGGAACGATCTGGCCAAGTGAAAGGCGTCATGCGCAAAAAAATTACATATGTTCACGAAGATTTTAGTTTATACCAGACGCTGCAAGCGTTCTTAAAAACCAAACAACATCTCTTTATTGTCGTGAATAGTTTTGAAGAATACGTCGGCATCATCACAATAGAAGATGTGTTGGAACAGGTTATTGGCAAGCTTATCGTCGATGAATTTGACCGCTACGACGACCTCCGTGCTGTTGCTGCTGCAGCTGCCAAAAAAGAACATGCCGCCCGCGCGGCATCGCACGCCCCTGTGACCCGCGACTAACTAGTTCTTAGCTGTTCTTACATCTGAGCGTATCTCTTTGCGCCCGCTGCTGCTACTTCGGGAAAAGACGAAGGCTTTCGTGTACTTCGACGCAGTCTTGGAGTTGGAACTTCTCTATTGCCTGCAAGAGTACGCTGCGGTAGTCCATATCGCTTACCCATACGCTGCGCTGTATCATTTCAAAGCCCAAATTCCTTAAAAGTCGCCGCAAATTTTCGCGGACATAGGCTCTGTCTTGGGGGATATCAAAAAGCACGATGAGCCGTGCGTGATCTCCAAGTTTTTTTGCCGTGTAGGGTCTGACTTTTTGCAGACCTTTTTCGGTTAGGGTCGGGACAATATCTTGCTCGATGAGACCTTGCTGTTTGGCGCGGTAGTAGGTCGCGCTTAATGTTGAGCGTTTGTATCCAGACACTTTCTCGAGCTCCGCAAAGAACAGCCCTGGCTTAAAACTGAGTAAAACGTTTTCCATGGTGTAGGGCAAAAGTCCGCGCAAAACAAAGATAAGTGCCGGATGTTTTTTGCCGCGATAATCCAAACGGTAATCAATAGGCCGAACCTTCATACCCAAATCATAACAAAAACATCGCAATCGCGACACATTTGTTATGAAAATAGGGGATTGAACAGGGAAGGTGGTAGAATGGGAAAATGAATCGGTGCTTTCGTGTAAACGATAATCAATGGGTCGGCGGGCAGCCTGGTCGAGGCTGCGCGTGATAGCGACCCGCTGTAGCCGAAACACTAAGCACTAAAGGAATAATACACATGAGAACGCTTGCTACTGAAACTATCAATCAGATCGGTCAAACACTTACTGTTATGGGGTGGGTGCAGTCGCGCCGCGACCACGGCGGACTGATATTCGTAGACCTACGCGACCATACTGGGCTGCTGCAGCTCGTCATCAACCCCGAAGCGGCCGAGGCTTTTTCGATCGCCGAAGAGCTACGTGACGAGTTTGTTATCACGGTCACCGGCACTGTACTGGAGCGAGAAGAAAGTCTGCGCAACCCAAATCTCGCAACAGGTAATATAGAAGTGAAGGTTATCGAACTGCGTATTTTGAACCGGGCCGAAACTCTGCCTATTCAGCCTTTTGCCGAAGCTCAAGCAAACGAAGAACTTCGTCTGCGCTACCGCTTTCTCGATCTGCGCCGCGCCAAAATGCAGCGCATGCTAAGAAAGCGGGCTGAGTACTACAAGCTCATTCGCGATTATGTAGAATCGCGCGATTTCATCGAGGTCACAACGCCCATGCTAGCCAATAGCAGCCCCGAAGGCGCGCGTGATTTTCTCATTCCTTCGCGTATGCATCCGGGTAAATTCTACGCGCTGCCGCAAGCGCCGCAGCAGTTCAAGCAATTGCTGATGGTCGGCGGCGTGCCGCGCTATTACCAGCTGGCGGCCTGTTTCCGCGAC